>JGI20214J51088_10001455_pt1 | contig 16161 bp, 13 predicted proteins | sample WetSurMetagenome_FD_51088 | JGI IMG/M metagenome (IMG submission 51088) | reverse complement strand
TGTTTCGGTATGGTGCTCTCCAACCTCGCCTGCGTGACGCATGGTTCAACGATGGTGCTGCCTGCTCCAACGTTCGATGCTGAGGAGGTTTTAAAAACTGTAGAGAAAGAACGGTGCACAGCTCTTCATGGTGTTCCAACCATGTTCATCGCTGAACTGACACACCCGAATTTCGAAAAATACAACCTGAAATCTCTGCGTACCGGCATCATGGCAGGGTCCCCATGCCCGATTGAAGTAATGAAACAGGTCAACAAAAAGATGCACATGAGCGAGATNGTTATCGTTTATGGGCAGACTGAAACCTCCCCAGGGGTTACCATGACAACAACCAAAGATCCGGTTGAACGACGGGTTTCGACAGTCGGGCGTGCGTTCCCGCATACCGAGCTCAAGATTGTTGATGCCAAGACTGGAAAAATTGTTCCTACAGGAGAAATCGGTGAGATCTGCGCACGTGGATACTGTGTCATGAAATGTTACTACAATAACCCTTCTGCAACCCATGCAACACTTGACTCAAACCACTGGAACCACACCGGAGATCTTGGGACAATGGATGATGCAGGTTACTTCAGGATCGTGGGTCGCCTCAAGGACATGGTCATCCGTGGTGGCGAGAACATCTACCCGCGCGAGATTGAGGAGTTCCTGCATCACCACGAAAAAATTGCAGATGTTTATGTCGTTGGAGTCCCTGACAAAAAATATGGAGAGGAGCTCTGCGCATGGGTGAAAGTTAAGGATGGACAACTGCTATCCGAACAGGAGGTCAAAGATTTCTGTAAAGGCAAAATTGCTCATTTCAAAACCCCGCGATATGTGATGTTTGTCAACGATTTCCCAATGGGTGTCACCGGCAAGATACAAAAATTCAGGATGCGGGAAGATTCAATCAGGCTGCTTGGTCTTCATGAGGAGGATAAAATCGAAACCGCATGATTTTAAAATAAATTCCTCATTTTTAAGTAAAAACTCCTCTTTGAAAATAAATTCCTTATTCAATAAACCAGACTGTGGTGTTTTTCCATATTTTTTTCCTATCTAACTCTTTGTCAATTTCAGCAGAATCGCATGTTATGGGGTATATCTTACCTTTTTCCCAACTGAAACCGAAATTCAGATACCTTAATTCGAATTATTTAATGTTCATGATTATCCTGATATGGCAGGCAATTGCTCCTCAAAAATTAATTCCAGAATGTACATTATTTGCAAAGAATTTTTATCAGTGAATGAATCAAGGAGATGACCGGGAGTAATTACTTGTCCCTCGTAATTTTCTCAGGATACAACGATAATAACGCTAGTACCGGGTTCGGAATGCTTAAGCCGAAATGACCGGGATAAAAGTCCCGGGGGGCCAGGATTTTACAATTCTTCGGATCCCAATAATTATTACCTTAATAAAAATCAAACTTTGAAAATACGATACCGGCTTTACATAAGTACATCTTTCCCTGCACAGTCGTTGGATTCCTATAATGAGATCTATCATTAAATTAGCGTCCATGTTTCTGATCTTCTGTGCATTTTTGATTTTGCCTGTCCTGGGAGAAACAAAATATATTGCCGGGAGTCCACAGTTGTCAGCAACCGTATCCGGAATAAATGAATTTACTCCCGGAAATGAGGAGCAACTGACGGTTGAAATCAAAAATACCGGGCTTAATGAATTCAAATTTGTTCAACCCGGAATTGTTGAACCTGATGATCTTCCGAACACTGCGAAATTCGTTACGGTATCTCTTCAACCAGATGATGCACCCTCGTGATAAAATCGGACGCGCAGATGCTTGGCGATTTAAAAGGTGCCAGCAGCCTGGATGCAGTTTTTACAACAAAAATAAATTCGAGCGCAGTGGCAGGGATCTATCGCCTTTCATTGATTGTGAATTATTCTTACCTCTACCTGGCGGAGCAATATGGCGGTGAGACAATCCGGTACACCTACAGACAGGTCAATGAAAGTATCGATATTCCCACAAAAATAAAATCCGAAATCTCACTCGATGTCCTGTCAGTTACGCCGGAACACCTTAATGTTGGTTCAGAAGGGTATCTTAATCTGAAAATTAGAAATACCGGTTATGAAGATGGGACAAATGCCGTTGTCAAAATTCTCAGCAACAACAATAGTCCGGTTGTACCAAATGACAGCAGCGTCTATATCGGTGATTTCCCTTCTGGAAGTACTATTGATGCCCGGTACACGGTTTCAGTCTCACCTGATGCAGAGAATCAAACCTATCCGGCAGATGTCGTAGTTGAATATACGGATAAAGAAGGCAATATTGTCACGTCACGAAGTGACACTATAGGAATACCTGTAGGGCGTAAAGTTGATTTTGAAATTATATCACCTGCTTCAGACCTGAATCCCGGCAATAAAAAAAGCATTCAGGTTGAGTACAAAAATACCGGCGAAACAAAAGTCTATAGAGCACAAGCCAGGATCAGCGCAATTGATCCGTTTACCAGCATGGACGATGTTGCGTATCTTGGAGATTTAAACCCCGGTGATTCTGTCGTGGCTTCTTATATCGTGAGCGTTGATCGATCCGCTACGGTAAAAGAATACGGACTCGATGCTGAGATCAGGTACCAGGATGCACTTAATGCAACGTACATATCTGACATTAAGAGTGTGAAAATAAATGTAAATTCACCCGTTGGACTAACTGCTGTTCTCACAAATCCTGTTTACCTTTTTATTATTGCCGCAGGAATAATCGGAATCCTCTACCTTGTTTACCAATACCGGAAAAAATTATCACTTATATGAACAAAAAAAATCCAAACTCCTGAAGAGGAATAACAAACGAGGAATTTTATATTCCCGTTACATACCCTATCTATTCAAATTAAATTGGATTAACTCAATTAAATTTTATTTGATACATTCATCAGATCTCTACAGGTGATCGAATGCATATAATGGAAGGATTTCTCCCGCTGCAATGGTGTATTGTCTGGTGGGTCGTTGCCGCACCGTGTCTTATTCTTGGTATGTATCAACTGAAAAAAGTCCTAGCCGCTGATCGTGAAGCGCTTCCTCTGCTGGGAGTGACGGGGGGACTCATCTTCATCCTGTCATCATTAAAACTCCCCTCGGTAACGGGCAGTTGTTCGCATCCAACCGGGACCGGGCTCTCAACAATATCATTCGGGCCATGGATTACATCTGTTGTCTGCGCGATTGTTCTCCTGTTTCAGGCCTTGTTCCTTGCCCATGGAGGGCTTTCCACTCTCGGAGCTAATATTGTCTCTATGGGAATTGTTGGACCCGTGGTTGGTTATGTAATATACTGGCTGCTGAAGGACACTTCCCTGAATATCTACATTACCGTATTCCTTGTCGCTGCATTGTCCGACATGTTTACGTACGTGATGACCTCGCTTGAACTGGCTCTAGCATATCCGGGAGAAACCGGGGGGGTTGCCAGTTCATTCATCCTGTTTATGGGAATATTTGCCATCACCCAGATACCGCTTGCCATTGTCGAGGGTATTGTCCTGGCACTCGTGTTCAAATACATCGTGGCACTCAAGCCGGATATCCTCATTCGGCTGAAAGTGTTCTCCGAAAAACAGATCAATGCTGCAAGGACTGATATCTGATGGCATACAAGTATACGCTCGAAATCCTGGCCATCATTGCAATCGGTGTATTCTGCGGATTATTCCTTTACACGAGTTCGACTATGAGCGGAGCAGAATTTGCTGGATCTGACAACGTCGGGTTAATCCTTATCGCAAAACTTTCCGGTACACCATTGGAAAATTTCAAGCCGCTTATTCCCCAGTGGGTGCCACCGAGCGGGGAGATTGAAGCGTGTCTTTTTGCCCTCCAAGCTGCAGTCGGGGGGATCCTGGTAGGGGGCGTATTCGGGTTTTGGATAGGACAGAAGAAGAAAGTATGACCGATATAAGAAAAGAAGTGTATGTCTATGTTTGAGGAACTTCTGGAAGATATCGCCCAGAAGAACGGACTCCGTGAGATTAACACATACCTCAAACTCCTCACGGGTATCGGAGCTATCCTCCTTTGCCTGCTCTCAATGAGTTACCTGCCGCCCCTTTTTATCGCCATTGTTCTCACCGGTGCGATAGTGTTTCTTGCGCGGGTGGATGCAAAAACTTATGCAGAACTTTTTATTGTTCCCCTCTGGTTTGCGCTAATGAGTGTTGCCGGAATTATCCTTATCACTGGAGGGCAGGAGGTTTTCTGGAGCTGGGATCTCCTTCCTTGGTTCTCTCTTTCCATAACCAGGGAAAGCATCAATCAGGGCGTATTTGTCTTTTGCCGGGTAATCGGGGGAATGTCAGCTATGTTATTTATTGCTCTGACAACGCCTATGACAGATATTTTCATTGTATTTCGCCAGTGCAGGCTTCCGGAAGTAGTAATTGATCTGATGATGATCATCTACCGCACCATNTTTATCCTGATGGACCATGTCGTCCAAATCTACCATGCCCAGGTAATGCGCCTTGGATATTCCACGCGGCGCGAATCAATTCACTCCTTTGCATCTTTGTGCGGGGCGGCATTCATCGCGAGCTGGGAATCAGGTGAAGATCTGATCCGGGCAATGGATGCACGCTGTTACGATGGGAAATTTGCCCTTCTGGGGGAGACCAGGCCGTTGGAGCGAATGTCATGTCTTGCTGTCATGATCTTTCTTACACTCTCAACGGCTGTTGTGATNATATCCGGAAATAGAGCAATTATATAGGTCACTGAACATGAGCAGGATCATACTTGAAGCACGGGACATTCATTACCGTTATCCGCGGGGACTTGAAGCGATCAGCGGAATCAGTTTTCATATCCGCAGGAAAGAGAAGATAGCGCTCGTGGGTCCTAATGGGGCTGGCAAATCCACGCTCCTGACAATGTTCAATGGCATGATACGCCCCGACTCCGGGTTGATGCTTTTTGATAATCAGCCTATCGGGTATGATGCCAAATCATTGAGGGTGCTACGCAAACGCGTGGGATTTGTCCTCCAGAATCCTGACCGTCAGATAATTGCTCCAACCGTATACCAGGATGTGGCGTTCGGGCCGACCAATCTCGGTCATACAGAAGATGAAGTAAAAAAGATTGTACCGTTGGCGCTTCGCCATGTTGGGCTGGAAGGTTTTGAACGCCGGCCGCCCCACCAGCTTTCCGGCGGGGAAAAGAAACGGGTGGCAATTGCTGGTGTGCTGGCGATGGATCCGGATGTACTCGTGCTTGATGAACCAACCAGTGGTCTTGATCCCTCGGGATCAGAAGATATTATGGAACTTCTTGATGAACTGAATCATGAAGGTAAGACAATAATCATCTCCACTCACGATGTAGAACTGGCATACCCGTGGGCTGATCGTGCCATCCTCATGCTGGGAGGGAAAATACTTCAGGAAGATATTCCCGAAGTTGCATTTGGCAATCCCGATCATATACGCAGAGCACACCTGTCCCTGCCAACCCTTCTTGAATTGCATCTGGAATTGCAGAAAAGGGGCTTTTTGCCGGAGGGGAAAAAACCCAGGACGGTTCTTGATATGATGCAATGTTTTGAGACCCTCATCAAAAAGACCTGCATTCATTCCTGCCCGGGAACGATAACGATATGCAATGTTGACCGGGACAGTCCTGAATTGTTACGTTCATGGTGTACCGCACACCCTTCCCCTTCAACAGGAGCGATGGGTACCCGGGCAAAGCAGCGTGCCGAAAATGAACATATCATCCTGGATTTTACATATGGTGTCATCGACAAATGTATTCTTAAAGCCCTGCTGGGCCATGATTCCCTGATCCTGACAACTGAAAGCATGATCAACCGTGTATATCAGCGTGTGGATGCCTATGGCCGGGAAAGTGGCATATCAATTCAGGTTAATCAACTCGATAGTGGAACTCGGCGTGTCACGGAAAATGTCGGGGGTGTGCAATGAGTAGCATTCCGCGCATTGTTATTGCCGGTACTCACAGCGGGTGCGGAAAGACAACTGTTGCAAGTGGTATCATGTCTGCACTCACTGCACGGGGACTGAATGTCCAGCCCTTCAAAGCAGGACCGGATTTTATTGATCCTTCTCATCATACCCGGATCTGCGGACGCCCTTCACGGAACCTTGATCCGTTCATGATGGGGGAACAGGGTTGCGTTAACACATTTATCCGGGCAACAACAGGAGCAGATATAGCAGTTATCGAAGGCGTCATGGGAATGTATGACGGAATTGACGGGACTGATTTTTCAAGCACAGCCCATATCGCACGTATCCTGAATGCCCCGGTCATCCTTGTTGTTGATATTAAAGGGATGTCCCGAAGTGTTCAGGCACTTATCAGGGGGTACCATGACTTTGATCCAACCATTTCTATTGCCGGAGTGATCTTAAATCGTGTGGGAAGTCCACGGCACCGACAGATGATCGATGGTTCGGTCTCATTGCCAACCCTGGGCTGGATCCCGAAACGCGAAGATATTGGAACTGAAAGTCGTCACCTTGGTCTTATTATGGGCCACGAAACCGGGACGATGGCAGAGTTTGGATCGGTAATCGAAGAATTTTGTGACCTGGACACTCTTATTGCACTCGCGAAAAAAGAACACACATTACCCGAACACAAAAAGATTCCCAGAGCCCGAACTAAGCATCAGGTAAACGTATCTATAGGTGTCGCGCAGGATAATGCGTTCTGTTTTTATTACCAGGATAACCTGGATCTCTTACGCTTACTGGGTGCCGAGCTGGTCTTTTTCAGCCCCCTGGTTGATCCACTCCCTGAGGTTGACGCTCTCTATTTCGGAGGGGGATATCCGGAACTCCAGCTACCCGCACTGGAATCTTCACGATGTACAAGGGAATTGAAATCTGCCGTAGTGGCAGGTATGCCAGTGTATGCAGAATGTGGCGGGCTCCTTTACCTGACTCGTGAAATTACGACTGATCGGAAATACCGTTTATGCGATGTACTCCCCGCTTCGACAGAGATGACAAAACACGTTCAGGCACTCGGTTATGTAAAAGGTGATAGTATCGTAAATTCATCGTTTGTTCCACCTTTGCAGAGCATATCAGGACATGAATTTCATTATTCCAGGGTAATTCCCGATCGGGATGCACAATTCGCATACCATTTGACACGGGGTGAAGGTATTAATTCCGGAAAAGATGGTCTCACAGTCTGTAACGCTATCGGCACTTTTACTCACGCATATTTTTCTGATGATTTTGTAAAACAATTTATTGACGCCGCATATCATTTTTCAAATGAATAAATTGTAGATTTTTTTTTTAAAAAAAAATACNGGAACTATCCAGACTATTCACACAAGGCATAAAGTGAAGAAAAGCGAATTTATCATCAAACAGAATTCTGGAGATATGCATGCGCAGCGATGAAATAAAATCCGGATACCAGCGGGCACCGAACCGGTCGCTCCTGCGTTCATTGGGAGTGACTGACCGGGAGATGGAACTCCCGTTTATTGGAATTGCCAATGCGTATAACACCATTGTTCCGGGGCATGTGCACCTTCGATGGTTGGCAGAGAAGGTACGGGAGGGTATCGCTGCTGCAGGAGGCGTTCCGTTCGAATTCGGTGTGATTGGCATTTGTGACGGGATTGCTATGGGGCATGAAGGGATGCGGTATTCTCTTCCTTCACGGGAGAATATCGCTGATTCTATTGAACTCATGACACAGGCGCACCGGTTTGACGGATTAGTATGCATTGGAACCTGTGATAAGATTGTTCCCGGAATGCTCATGGCTGCGGCACGTTGCAATATACCCTCCATTGTGCTTACCGGGGGTCCGATGCTCTCTGGATATCAGGACGGAAAAGACCTGTCACTTATTGATATTTTCGAGGGTGTGGGGAAAGTTGCTGCAGGGATCATGAGTGAAACTGCACTCTGCGAACTTGAGTGTTGTTCCATGCCCGGCTGCGGGAGCTGCCAGGGACTGTACACGGCAAATACCATGGCATGTATGACCGAAGCAATGGGAATGTCACTGCCAGGCTGTGCTGCAATTCCAGCCGTTGATGCAGGAAAACTGCGTATTGCCCATGAAACCGGAGAAGCCATCATACCCCTTGTTAAGAAGCAAATCAAACCTCGTGATATCATTACAAAAATGAGCCTCCACAATGCAATCCGGGTGGACATGGCACTTGGAGGATCGACCAATACGGTGTTGCACCTGATGGCGATTGCAGTCGAGGCTGAGGTCCCGCTGTCACTCCAGGATTTCAACACGCTCGCAGAGACAGTTCCACATATTTGTCACATGCAGCCTTCCGGTCCCCATTCCATGCAGACACTCTACCGGGCTGGCGGTATTCCGGCAGTACTCAAACGTCTTGATAAATATCTCGATGACTGCCCTACCGTATCGGGTAAAAAAATTTTGAATATTGCTAAAACTGCGAATGTGAAAAATGAGCTTGTCATCAGATCCCCCCAGGATCCGATAAGTCCTGCAGGGGGGTTAAAGATCCTTTTTGGCTCGCTTGCTCCCGATGGGGCTGTTGTGAAATGTGCTGCAGTACCAAAAGAAATGTGGAAACATACGGGACCAGCACGGGTCTTCGATAGCGAGCAGCAGGCAATGAAAGCAATCATTACCCGCCAGATCAACGAGGGTGATGTTATGATCATACGGTATGAAGGACCACGCGGAGCCCCAGGCATGCCCGAGATGCTCGCACCCACATCAGCGCTGATGGGGTTCGGGTACACCAGAGTTGTCCTGATTACCGACGGCAGATTTTCGGGGGGTACACGCGGCCCTTGTATCGGGCATGTCGCACCCGAAGCTGCGGTCGGGGGACCAATTGCACTCATCTATGAGGAGGATCAGATCGCGATCGATCTCTTCAGGAAAAAAATTGATATTTTAGTTGATTCCAAAACCATGAATCAGCGTAAAAAAGCATGGAAACCTTTAGTAAAACCATTATCCGGCGTGCTTGCCAGATATGCTAAATCCGTTGAGCAGGCAAATTTCGGAGCGGTACAAAAATAGATAATATGTTTTTTTTACTTTTTTTACTATTATGATAATGAGTTTATAGATATTCCGGCATTCCTTATCGAACGATACTATCTCCTGGGCGATGAATAACAGGATTTATGAACAGGATACTGGTCATAATGGTTTTCTGAATCTGCCCTTTGGCACCAGTATCTCAAACTTTGCACCCCTCCCCGGCTCACCGGTCTCGGTGATCGTAATTCCGGTATATCCAAGGAGCTCGCGGATCAGGAACAAACCAAAACCAGTCCCTTTACCATAACCAAATTCGAATATTTTTTCTTTTTCATAAAAAGGAATTCCGATACCATTATCCTGATAAATCAGGATAAGGGATTCTCCGGACTCTTGCGTATAAAGCCGGATTTTGGTCAGGTTATAATCCCCATGTTTGATCGAATTTTCCAGGAGATTATAAAAAACCCTCGGAAAGAGAGGGTCGGCAAACAATTCGATATCATCCATTTCTACACTGATATCGATAGCGCTGGATGGAATCAACATGACCGCTTCCCAAAACACCTTTTTGACCGATTGCCATGTGGGAGAAGTTATCCCGATATCCTGGAGCGACCTGACAAATGTCATCTGGTTCCGGATAGACTCTACCGATTCGAGGGTTTTTTCAAAAAATGTCTGAATCGACTCATGGGAGGTCTTAAGCTGAGCACGTTCAAGGTAATTCACAATTATTGAAAGCTGATCGAGAATATCACGTCGTGTAATACTAAAAAGAAGATCTATTTTCATAGAGAGGGTTTCTTCGGTTACGTCCTCACCAATACCGAGATAATACTGGAGAGTATTATTTGAATCAAAAATCGGGACAATGATCATGTGGATAATACGCTGGCCCCGGTATTTGTCGGTGATTTTTTTGTTACTTATAGAAATCTTATCGAGACGTGCCTCATTATCCTCTTTCTTAATAATGGAGACCATTTCTTGTGAAAACAGCTCAATGTCGGTCTTTCCGATGACATCGGCTGCCGGAACGTTAAAAATCTGTTCGCACGCTTTATTCCAGAGTGCGTATTTGTCATCCTTCACACTTTTCATAAAAACTGCAACAGGCAGTTGATCTATCATTTCACGGTGAAGAATTTCGTCTTCCTTCACTTGTTTGATATAATTCTTGAGTGACCCGACCATGAGATTGATGCTATTTTCCAGAACCGAAAACTCAGTGATCAACGTTGGACCGATCTGATGATCCAGATCGCCGCGTGCAATGATATTAACGTCATCAACAATCTCTTTAATCGGGCGGGTTATCCGTCGCGAAAGAATAAATGCTAACATGCAACCGATGCAGATTATAACTATCCCGAGAATGAGATGGAATAAAACAAGCTGATTCAGCGCTTCCTTGATTAATCGCGTGCTATAGGTGATCTGAACAATCCTGCTTGGATCTGACCCGTATTTATCTACCTTTAAATCAACGAAGAGATACCGGGTTGTCTGCGCGTGTTCGGAATCTGCCACCTCAAGAGTTTTGCGGGTTTTAATGACTTCATCGAGGTANCCTTTAGTAGTGTTTTCAGGTACGCTGTTATTGTCAAGCCGCCTCCCCATGGAATTAAATATTGTGGCCTGTTCAACATAGGGATTGACGGAAATGATCTTATTGATCTGATTCTGGTCATCAAGTTGCCGGTTTACTTCTTCAAATGTAGTATCTGTGAAACCAAGTTCAGCTATATACCTGTGATCGGGAGTGGGCATATAGGCAAATTTCCTCAGCGTCCCCCCCCCTAATTTATCACGGAGGATGCGATCAGCGAAAAATCCCTCAGACTGGCGGATTCTTGTCAGGTACTCATAAAAGTACGGAACCGTCTTAAAATCCATACCAAGTTCAGGATTATAAGTCGTTTCGGTAATGATACCGGATTCATTGATAAAGTAAATTTCGTAATTATCGCCAAGGGAATTTTTCATTCCCGTGAGATCCATACGATCAGGTGCATTATCGCTCCGGAGATATTCAAGAAGGACTAAAGATAATCCTTTTTTCATCTGATTGTCGAGAGTCTTATCATAGACATTAAAGGTGGCATCCTGAATCCGCATTGCCTCAATAATATTTTGTTCAGTCTGGCTTTGGAGAAGAAGGGATTCATGGTCAAAATTATTTTTAGTATAAAGGTAATCATTCATGGTCATGAAACCAACTACACAAAAAACAAGCAGGATCATATAGAGTAAAACGATGAGAGATATTGATCGAATTTTTCGAACTGGCTGATCCTTTGGGCTCATGCTGCTTACCTTGAAATTACGAATTATTAGTATTTCATAAAAAAATCTGGTGAAATTGAATAATTCCGCAGGGCTAATAAGTGTTGTTATTTCAAAAAAGAATGGATACCTAAACCTGAGAGCCAGTGAAATTAATTGAACGTTCAAAAATTTCGCATGAAAATTTGTTTTTACAAAAAAAAATATTTTAAATTTTCTATTTCATTGCCTGAGTGATTGCTTCCTTAACTTTCTCGTCATCTTCAGTTTGAAGCGCTTTTTTTAGTGCGTCATGCACTTTTTTCCCACCAATAGTACCGAGTGACCAGACGGTCATCATCCGGACATATCTGTTCTCGTCTTGTAATAATATTATCATTGGATCTACGGCATCTGAATCCCCGATTTCACGCAGACCCTTTGCTGCCATATATCTTACATGTTCACGATTGTCCTTAAGAGCCTGAATGAGGGGTTTTACCGCTCTTTCATCTGCAATTTTTCCCAGTGCCTCAACAGCTCGATAGCGTGTCTCCCACTTGGGTTCTTTCATTGCGGAGGATAATGGTTCAACAGCTGTTTTGCCGATCGTAACAAGGGCAGTCATCGCCTGTGACCGAACCGATTTATCAAAATCTCCGAGTGCTTCGACCAATGGCTGTATGGCTCGCGGGTTCTGCGTCTTGCCAAGAAGATATGCTGCATATTGCCGAACTTTCGGATCGGTACTGTCCTTAAGAGAGTATGCTAATCCCTCAATTCCCTGCTTCTCAATCTCCTCTGCTCCATCTGGTTTTTCGGGAATATTTTCTTCGACCATAAATTCACCATGAAGTATACCTCGTTTTGTTATATAATGGCGATCACGGGTTTACAATCACGGGTTCAAAATCGAAAGCGAAACTGAACTATTCACCGGTTTTTTCGGATTTTTTAAAAAGANTTCACATTTCTCTACAGGTACCTCGATGAGTATCCATACGACAAAGTAATACNTCATCTTCATTCGAATGGTTAAACCATGAAACATGCCTGGGAATTGAGGAGCTCCCGTCTCGTAGCCTTCTAAAGAATATTCTCAAGAAATTAAAAATTTACAAAATTTTTTTTTATCCCTGCTTTTGTTGGCTCCCGAGATGTGATAATTTCCTGCCANGTAGTATCGCTATGACTGTCATTAAGGCTGCAGACGGANATATTGGCTGNCGGCACTGACATCTTCTCTTATCGAAGCAATTCTTTAAAGGAAAAATCATTGCATGAATACATCACAAAGCTAAAAAGCATGTTANAATAGCTGCCAAAAAATTCGNAGTTTACGACGGACATAAATATTTCACTTAACAATCCATCTTATATGAATAAGAAAATCATCGCTCTTTTTGTTATTTGCATNGCATTGGTGGCAGCAGCNGGATGCATGGGATTTCCAACNGCAAGTTTGAATCCGTCTTCAAGTTCTCAGGGCATAAGTAACGCTCGTATAATGTCAGAATCCAAGATGGTGTATGCCGGTGACGCAGCGTCTTCACCATTACCTGCGAGCAATCCTGCTCAATCTGGTTCAGGTATATCCGCAATCGAGACAAAGATCATCAAAACTGCATCCATGACTATGGAGGTAACAGATGTTCCAGGATCAGTGGGGACACTCAAAACGATTGCGTCTCAGAAGGGAGGATATTTGTCCTCTACAAATGTCCAGACCGGCTACAACAACCGTAAATCCGGCTCCGTGATACTCCGGGTCCCTTCGGAAGAATTTGATGCCACAATTTCCGAAATCAAGGCAATTGGTACAGTCAAATCGGCATCTACCCAGGGACAGGATGTTACCGAGGAGTATGTCGATCTTCAGGCTCAGAAAATTTCTTACCAGAACCAGCTTGCCCAATATAATGAGATCATGCGTAAAGCAGTGAACGTCGATGATGTTATAACGGTTCAGCAGCAGATCGACCGTGTCCAGACAGAGCTAAACCGGCTCGAGGGCAGGTTAAAATACCTGGGCGACCGGATCGACCTCTCNACTATCACCGTAAACCTTCAGGAACCGGAACCTGTTGGCGGTGAGACCGGTCATAACTTCATTTCAACGATTAATGAGGGGATCGCGGGGTTTTTTGGAATGATCGACGCCATCATCGTCTTCCTCTTCACCATGCTCCCGCTCATCATTGTCGGATGTATCGGGTATGGAATCTACCGCTGGAATAAAGGCAGAAAAGATACAGCGCAACCTGATCTGTCCGAGAAANAATAATTTTTTTTTTAAAAAGAGCTGTAATGTTCTTCCTGCTCAATCATTTTNTTTAATTCGTGTGAATATTATAATCCAACTGTTGCAGGACTGTTTCCGGGGACAGAACTGTACGTTATTGTTTCTTCTGGCTCGAGATTATTTGGAGTGTCAATGGACGTTCCTGAGTTTGTTATAATCGGTATATCCGTTGTTGGTAGGATACCTAATGGCGCAGATGTAGGTTCACCATTTTCTGAAATATGTGGAAAGATGAAAAATGCCCCCAAAATAACNGCGACACTAATTATTATCAGAATTATAACGAGAACTGCCTTTTTTCCAGAAATAAAATTAAGCATATCCCTGGGATTTTGAGAGCCCGGGGGTGTATCAGAAGGCGGCACTGGGCCGGAATAGTGAGAACCGGTTACGACCGACCGCGATGTTCCGGTTTTCTTGTCAGGCCGGGGAAGATTTGAGTCCGACCGAAATGCAACAGATTTCCCCGAAACTCCAACAGGTATCTGATGTCCCGGGATCTCTTCTTGCTGATACACGTTCATTGGTGATGAGAAAGGTGCAGCGGTTGGTGAAGGTTCAATGAGAGGCCCAGTGATCAGAATTCCCTTTTCGAAAGTCTGCGAAGTTACTGATACAGGTGCTATATCAGCCTTTTTTGGTAACACCACTTTTGATGTTTGTATATCCCCGCAATCAGGGACAATGATTCGGGATCCACAGCGGTTGCAAAACTTCGATTCTTCCGTTACACGAATTCCACATTGTGAGCAGAAAGTTCCAAAGCCGGGTAGCGAGTCGTCAATTTCAGAGGTCTTCACAGCGGGTGATGACCTCGAAGGTGCCAGGCTGGTTTTAATGATCGTTTTTTTCGTTGGGATTTCTTTCGTCCCTGCAGTTTTTTCTGGAGGAGGAATTTTTTGCGTAATGGGAGAACTGACAATCTCAATCCGTGGCGATATGCTCCTTGAAGATTTTGTGGAAGAAAGCCCTGCATCCGGGATAACCTTACGAATAACTTGTGCGAATGATGACTGTGTATTTTCTTTTAATAGCCTCAGCCACTCGTCCCGTTCCTTGATCCGGTTCCCTCCCATTTGACGGGAGAAGGTCAGTATCATCTGCCGTGTCTCACCCGTCCTGGTCACAATGACCAGTGTTATTATCTGGTCCCGGATCGCATTCACATCCGCATGAAAATCTTTGAGCGTGACAAGGGGAATCTCTTTTTGCGGAAGGATGTTTGTTGTCCTGTCTATCAGGATGATCCGTTTGTTGGTAAGAATACCTTCAAAAGGGATTGATTTGACAAATACACCCTGAGTACGAAGGAGAATTGATTCATCACCACGCAGTTCTGGATCACCCATTATACCACAACAGTATTTAATTCCCTATTAAAAAGGTAGATCCAAAGAGGCAGTTGGAAAAAAATGTCCTTGGATTAACACTATGANGGGATGGATCAGACAATTCAGATTTTCATTGAAAACAAGTGCTCTCTCTGCAGTACAATACACTTCCTTCAACAGTCTTTCGGTTTTTTTTCTGACAATACATATGCTTGCCGGATCGATGTGAAAATCATTCCATGTTTATAGAATGCTGTTTTTTACCAGGTTATGCATCAATTGATATGTTTTTAAAAAAAAAAGTATTCACAAAGTTAAAACAGAGTTCCTGACAGTACTANTTGTTTTGTCTCTTTGAATGGCCCCGGATTGAAAATCAAAAATGATNAATTATGGTTGTACTCATTTTGTTATTTCGCAGACAATACAAGCGTATCCTGATAAATTTTTATCCCATTTCACTCAAGCTCTGTTTATTTCAGTTTGGAAAAGAATCCTGCTCCAACGAGTTGAATTCTGATGGTATTTATCTGTAGGCAGTGTGGTTCGTGCTGTATGTATATGGGCGACTACATTATTATCGAAAACCAGATACGTCCCTTTGAATTTGCATGCGAGTCTGTTTCAACAGGCACACAATTCATCGCTCGTATCGATGAAGATAAACATCAGCTCTTTCAGGACCAGACATTTCCTCGTCAGCACCCATCGGCCTGTCGGTTCCTCCGGCCTGAAGGGAATCTCTTGCGATGTGTGATACATGAGACAAGCCCCGGCCAGTGCAAACACTACCGTTGTGTTGTGATGCGAATTTTCGATTCCCGGGGAAACTGCATAGGATACGTGAATGGTAATCTTTCACTCCATTCAAGCGATCCGGTTCTGAGAAATGAATGGGAGGCTGCAGAGCAAAGAATTTCTCATATTTCCGATGATGTTGAGCAATGGTTGCAAAAATATTTGGAAGAAAAAGGGTACCTGATAGAATGAATTGGACCCCCTGATGGTTTTATACCCCGAGAGGAAAACATCCTGATAAAGATTCTGCANACTGATACCGAAAAAAAACTAAAGCAACGCCCAGGTCGGAATTCGAATCCGAGTCGTTTGCGTGACAGGCAAACATGATGGGCCACTACACTACCTGGGCTCTTTATTAAACAAATGTCCCGCCTCCCGGATTCGAACCGGGGACATCGCGGTAGCCGCGCAGTTACCGATACCGGTAAACCATACTACAGCCGCGCACTCTACCG
>JGI20214J51088_10001454_pt1 | contig 16173 bp, 11 predicted proteins | sample WetSurMetagenome_FD_51088 | JGI IMG/M metagenome (IMG submission 51088) | reverse complement strand
CGGCGCTTCTCGAAGGCCTGGCGCTTGAGCGCGAGGACCACGCGCTCCCTGGCCGAGGGCAGCGTGACCCCGTGCTCGGTCAGGAGGCGCCCCGCCGCGGAGTCGTCGAGGTGGAGGATGCCCAGGAAGAGGTGCTCGGGCGCGACACGGAGGGCCGAGAGGCGCTCCGCCTCCTCGGGGGCGTACTTCTCGAGGAGGAGCCGCACGTCGCGGGACCAGGTGGGGGGCGCCAGGGGCGTGGGCGCCGCGTCCCCGGAGGGCCGGAGCTCGAGCTCCTGGCGGACCTCGTCCGCCGACAGGTGGGCCCTGGAGAACATCTCCATGAGGACGGGCGAGTCCGAAAGGGCCAGGCCCAGCAGGACGTGTTCGGTGTCAGAGACGGCGCTCCCGGCCTGGTGCGCTTCGTACCGGGCAAAATAGAGGACACGCCGTGCCTGCTCGGTGTACTTCTCGCTCATCCGAGCTCCCTAAACCGCGCAAGTATAACATCCCGGCCCCGGGCTGTCACCCCGAAGGAGGCCCTCCGGGCGCTCACCCGACACGCCCTTCTTTCAGGCGGATCGTGCGGTCGCAGGCCCCCGCCAGGGCCATGTTGTGGGTGGCCATGAGCACGGTGAGGCGGTGGGTGGCCTTGAGCCCCAGGATCAGGTCGAAGGCGTGGGCCGCGGCCTCCTCGTCGAGGTTGCCCGTGGGCTCGTCCGCCAGCAGGACCCTCGGGCCGTTCATGAGGGCCCGGGCGATGGCCACGCGCTGCTGCTCGCCCCCGGAGAGCTTGGCCGGAGTGTGGGACGCGCGGGCGGCCACGCCCACCTCCTCCAGGAGCTTCATGGCCCGGGCGCGGGCCGTGGCGCCCGAGCCGGCGATGACGGCGGGCAGCATGACGTTCTCCAGGGCCGTGAACTCGGGCAGGAGGAAGTGGAACTGGTAGACCACGCCCACCATGGACCGGCGGAACCTGTCGAGGGCTGGCCCCTTCAGGGCCGTCACGTCCTGGCCGCCCACCTCGATGCGGCCCCCGTCGGGCCGGTCGAGCCCGGCCACCAGATGGAGGAGCGTGCTCTTGCCCACGCCGGAGGGGCCCACGAGGGCCACCATCTCTCCTTCGGCGGCCTCGAGGCTGATGCCGCGGAGCACCTGCAGCGGGCCGTCGGGGGTGGCGTAGCTCTTGGTGGCCTCGCGGACCGACAGCATCACCGGGACCCCGTCGTTATTCATAGCGCAGCGCCTCCACGGGGTCGAGCCTGGCCGCGCGGTAGGCGGGGTAGAGCGTGGCCAGGAACGAGACGGCCAGGGCGAAGGCGCACACCCAGACCACCTGCCCCACGGAGGTGACGAAGGGCACGAAGGGCAGGGGGTAGACGTCCAGGGAGAGGGGGATGGCGTGGGTCCGGTCCAGCACGCGGCACGCGACGACGCCCACGATGGCGCCCAGGGCCGTGCCCACGGCGCCGATGATGACGCCCTGGAAGAGGAAGATGCGGAGGATGTCCGACGGCGAGGCGCCCATGCTCCTCAGGATTCCGATGTCCCGCACCTTCTCCATGACCATGAGGATCAGGGTCGAGACGATGTTGAGCGCCGCCACCATGACGATGAGGCCGATGGCGAGGAAGAGGAGCACGCGCTCCATGCGCAGGGCCTTGAAGAACTCCGCGTTGGAGCCGATGAGGTCGAGGACGCGGTAGGCCGGCCCGAGGGTCTTCTGGAGGTCCTGCAGGCACGGCGTCACGTCGCGGCCGTCCTTGAGGCGCACCTGGATCGCGCTCACGGCGCCGGCGCCCGTGTAGAGGTGCTGGGCGAGGGGCAGGGCCACGTAGACGAACTCCGTGTCGTAGAGGTAGTAGCCCGTGCGCAGCACCCCGACGATCCGGAGGGGCACGAGCTTGGGCAGGTTGCCGAAGGGCGAGAGGGTCACCCGCGGGGCCAGGAGCTGGATCGTGTCTCCTTCCCTGGCGCCGAGGGAGCGGGCCAGCTCGGCGCCGATCACCGCCGTGCCCTCGCCCTGGACCATGTCCGCCGAGGGAGGCGTGCCGTCGATGTAGGGCTGGAGGTCCACCACGGCGGACTGCGTCGCCATGTCGACGCCCAGGACCTTGGCCACCATGCCCGTCCGGCTCGAGGGGCCGACGACGAGCGCCGTGCCCAGGACGATGGGCGTGTAGGCCTTGACGCGCGGGTCCTTGTCCAGCGCCCCGCGCACGGTGGCCGCCTCATCCTCGTCCAGGCCCTGGGGGCCGGTGAGGATGTTGAGGTGCGCGTTGAGGAGCTGGATCTTCTCCTGGATGCGCGTGGTGAACCCTGTGGAGATGGCCAGCGCGACGACGAGCGCCATCACGCCCACGGCCACGCCGAGGGTGGAGATGATGGTGATGAGAGAGATGAAGGCCTGCCGCCGGCGCGCCACGAGGTAGCGGCGCCCGACGAAGAGGACCACGCTCATGAGGCCGGGGCGTCGGCGCGGGGCTTGAGGAGCGGGAAGAGCACCACGTCGCGGATGGACGCCGTTCCCGTGAGGAGCATGGCCAGGCGGTCCATGCCGAGGCCCTCGCCCGCCGTGGGCGGGAGGCCGTACTCGAGGGTCTGGCAGTAGTCCTCGTCGTAGGGCATGGCCTCGTCGTCGCCGCCCGCCTTCTCTTTCACCTGGTCGATGAAGCGGGCCCGCTGGTCGTCGGGGTCGTTGAGCTCGGAGAACCCGTTGGCGAGCTCCATGCCCGCCACGAAGAGCTCGAAGCGGTCCACCGTGTCGTCGCTCCCGGGCTTGCGGCGCGAGAGGGGGGAGACCTCGAGCGGGTAGTCGTAGACGAAGGTGGGCTCCCAGAGCCCCGGCGTCACGAGGGCGTCGCACGCCTCCACGAGGAACTTCTCGGGCGTGTTGGACTTGGGCACGCTCATGTCGAGCTTGCGGGCCCACTCGGTGCGGCCCTCGGGGGTGAGCCAGGCGCCCTCGGGGACGCCCCGCTCGGCCAGGGCCGCCTTGGCCGCCTCGCGCAGGCTGAGGCGCCTGTAGGGCGCGGCGAAGGAGAGGGGCCGGCCCTCGTAGGTGACCTCCAGGCCGCCCGTGGTGCGCTGGGCCGTGTGGACGAGGAGCTGCTCCGTGAAGTCCATGAGGTCGCTGGCGCAGGCGAAGGCCCGGTAGAACTCCATCATCGTGAACTCGGGGTTGTGCTTGGTGTCGATCCCCTCGTTCCGGAAGTTGCGGTTGATCTCGAAGACGCGGGGCATGCCGCCCACCACGAGCCGCTTGAGGTAGAGCTCGGGCGCGATGCGCAGGAAGAGCTCGCAGTCGAGCGCGTTGTGGTGCGTCGCAAAGGGCCGGGCCGCGGCGCCGCCGGCGATGGGGTGGAGCATGGGGGTCTCCACCTCCTCGTAGCCGTTGGCGGCCATGAACTCCCTCATGGCGGCGGTCATGCGCGAGCGGGCCTTGAAGCGCTCCACCGACTCGGGGTTCATGATGAGGTCGAGGTGGCGCTGGCGGTAGCGCTGCTCCACGTCGGCGAGCCCGTGCCACTTCTCGGGCAGGGGGCGGAAGCACTTCCGGAGTGGGAGATAGGAAGAGACCTTCACGGTGAGCTCGCCGGTCCTGGTGCGCGCCAGGGTCCCCTCGGCGCCGATCCAGTCCCCGAGATCCAGGAGAGCGAGCTTGGCGTAGGCCCCCTCGTCGGTGCCGCGCTCGAAGAGGAGCTGCAACCGCGCGCCGCCGGCGGCCACGTGGGAGAAGGTGAGCTTGCCCATCTTTCGCAGGGCCATGAGGCGCCCCGCCACGCGCACCCGGATGGGGCTGGCGAGGAGGTCCTCGGCGGAAGCGTCCTTGTGGGCCTCGCAGATCTCGGCGAGGGAGGAGGAGGTCTCGAACCGGTCGGGGCTGGCTCCGGGAAACGCCTCGCTCCACTGCTGGAGCTTGGCGCGTCGCTGGGCGATGAGTTCGTCTTCCAAGGAGGTCTCCTTTTCCTCTTAAAGCGTAAAGCGAATCATACCACAAAGCCTTGACTTTGTGGAGGTTGGATGGAACCTGGACCACCGGGTCGGGCGCCGCGAGGCGGGCCGGGCCGGCCCCGGGTCCCCCAGGGAAGAAAAAACTGGCGCGCCATAATGGCGCGCCAGTTTGGCACTATACGGTTCGGACGGGTCAGTCGGCCTTGAAGTAGAGGTACGTGCCTCCCTGGCCGTCCTGGATGTATATGCTCACGGGGTCCCCCGACTTCACGCCGGAGCTCGCCTTGCGGTAGTCGTCCACGCTCTTGATGGTCTGGCCGTTGAGCTCGGAGATGACGAGGCCCTCGCGGATGCCCTTGGCGAAAGCGTTGGATTTGGGTTCCACGCTCACCACCACCACGCCGGTGATCTCCTGGGGGATGCGGTACATCTGGCGGATCTGGGCGGTGAGGCTCTGCACCTTGATGCCGAGCTTGGTCTCGTTGGTGCCCTCCTCCTTCTCGTTCGGGGAGGCCTCCTCACCCTTCATGCCCTTGGTGCGGTCGCCGAGGGTCACGCGGATCGTCTTCTTGTCGCCGCCTCGGAGGACGAGGAGGCTGACCGCGCGGCCCGGGGCGTAGCCCGCGATCTTGTGGACGAGCTCCTGGCTGCCCTTGAGCTCCACGCCGTCCACCTCGAGGATGATGTCGCCCTTCTGGAGGCCCGCCTTGGAGGAGGGGGAGTTCTCGGTCACGTTCTGGACGAGGGCGCCGCCCTTCACGTCCACGCCGAACTTGCTCTTGTAGTAGCTCTTGGCGTCGGGGTCCACGGAGGCCACGGAGACGCCCAGCCAGCCGCGGGACACCTTGCCGGAGGACTTGAGCTGGTCCAGCTCGCCGCGGACGAGGTTGATCGGGATGGCGAACCCGATGCCCTCCACCATGCGGCCCATGTAATCGCTCCGCGTGATGGCCGTGTTGATGCCGATGGCCTCGCCGCGCGCGTTCACGAGGGGGCCGCCCGAGTTGCCGAAGTTGATGGCGGCGTCGGTCTGGATGAAGTCGTCGAGGGAGCTCGCGGAGATGCGGCGGCCCTTGGCGGAGATCACGCCCACCGTGACGGTGTGGTTGTAGTTCAGGGGGTTGCCCACGGCCATGACCCAGTCGCCCTGGCGGATGGCGTCGCTGTCGCCTAGGGGCAGGGTCGGCAGGCCCGAGACGTCCACCTTCAGGAGGGCCACGTCGGTCTCCTTGTCGGTGCCCACCACCTTGGCCTCGAACTCGCGGTCGTCGTTGAGCTTCACCGTGACCTTGGCGGCGCTGTCCACGACGTGGTTGTTGGTGAGGACGTATCCGTCGGCGCTGATGACGAAGCCCGAGCCGCCGGCCTCCTGGACGGGCTTCTGGCTGCGGGGCCCGCCGGGGACGTTGGGGTGCGGCATCCCGAAGAAGAACTCGAAGGGGTCGGGCATGTTGTTGGGGCCCTGGTCGTTGCCCTCTTCTTCGGATTCGGCCCTGCCGCCCACGCTGATGGCGGTGATGCCGACCACGGCGGGGTTCACTTTTTCGGCGATGTCGGCGAAGCTCGGCGCCCCAGGAGCGGAGACCGCCGCGCCCGCGGTCGCGGGGGCCGGGGCCGGGGCGGTGACCGCCCTCGCCGTGGGGGCGCTCACGCTTCTCAGCTGGGCGATGCCGAAGCCGGCCAGGACCAGCAGGCAGCCGAGGCCGACGGCCATCATCCATTTAGCGACTTTCATGTAGAACTCCTTTCCTCTTCGTGGGTACGGTACTCGTTGAGTTTGCGGTGGAGGGTGCGGACCCCGATCCCGAGGATCCGGGCCGCCTGGGTCTTGTTGCCCCCCGTTTCCTGGAGGGCGCGGTAGATGGCCTGCCGCTCCATCTCGTCGAGGGCCTGGACCGAATCGCCACCGAGCGCCGGGCGGAGGGGAGCGGGGGCTCCGGCCACATGGGCCACCGGAGGCTGGAAGGTCCCCGCCTTGAAGTCGTAGGGGAGGTGCGCTACGCGGAGCTCGTCCTCGGCGCAGAAGATGACCATGCGCTCGACCAGGTTGCGGAGCTCCCGGACGTTGCCCGGCCAGGAGTAGGCGGAGAGGAGGCGCAGGACCTCGTCGGACACGCCCTGGATGGCCTTGCCGTGTTCGCGGTTGAACTGCGAGATGAATGCCTGCACCAGGAGGGGGATGTCCTCGAGGCGCTCGCGCAGGGGCGGGATGCGGAGCTCGACGACCTTCAGGCGGTACATGAGGTCCTCGCGGAACTTGCCCTCGGACACCATCAGCGGAAGGTCGCGGTGCGTCGCCGTCACGATGCGGACGTCCACGTGGATGGGCTGGGTGCCGCCCACGCGCGTCACGACGCGCTCCTCGAGGACGCGCAGGAGCTTGGCCTGGAGGTCCAGGGAGAGCTCGCCGATCTCGTCCAGGAAGAGGGTCCCGCCGGTGGCCTGCTCGAACTTGCCGGGGTGGGCCTTCTCGGCCCCCGTGAAGGAGCCGCGCTCGTGGCCGAAGAGCTCGCTCTCGATGAGGTTACCGGGGATGGCCGCGCAGTTGATGGGGAGGAAGCGGTTGCGCTTGCGGTCCGAGTTCTGGTGGATGGCGTTGGCGATGAGCTCCTTGCCCGTGCCGGACTCGCCCTGGATGAGGACCGTCACCTTGGTGGGGGCGGCCATCCTCACCTGCTGGAAGAGCTCGCGCATGGGGCGGGAGTTGCCGATGATGTGCTCGAAGCCGAAGCGCTCGTCCAGCCTGGCCTTGAGCTCGTCCACCTCGTTCTTCAGGCGGCGCTTCTCGACGAGGGCCTGGACGCGGCGTCTCAGCTCGTAGAGGTCCACGGGTTTGGCGAGGTAGTCGTCGGCCCCCACCTTCATGGCCTGCACGGCCGATTCCACGGAGCCGAAGGCCGTGATGAGGAGCACGCCCACGGAGGGCTCGCTCTCCTTCACGCGCTTCAGAACCTCCATGCCGTCCATGCCGGGCATCCGCAGGTCCGTCAGGACGAGGTCGATGTCGCCCCGCGCGGCGAAATAGGCCATGCCGTCGCGAGGGTTCTGGAACCCCTTCACCTCGTAGCCCACCTTCTCGAGAGCCTTGGTGAGGCTGCGGAGGTTCTCCGCCTCGTCTTCGAAAATCAGCACCGAACCCTGCGCCATAATGGCACGCCTCCCTGCCAGAATATACAAGATAAGCAAGGGGGGTGCCAAGGGGATCGAGCCGGGCAAGTAGGGAGCTGGAGAGCTGGGGAGTCGGAGAAGGATGGAGCTGGAGAACTGGGGAAAGATGGAGTCAACGAGTCAATGAGTCAACGAGCCAGGGAAAGACAGAGTCAGAGAGTGAGAGAGTCAGGGAGTCAGTGAAAGAGGAAGGGACAGGACCCAAAGGCCCTCAAGTACCGCCGAGGCAGTCCTTCCGGCGAGCGAGGCGAGTCCGGAATCTGACTGCGCCTTCCGCCTCATGTTTCCGAATTCCGCCTTCCGAATTCCGAATTAGGCCTTCCGCCCTTGTTTCCGAATTCCGCCTTCCGCCTTCCGCCTTCCGCCTTCGTTTAGATATACCCCCTGCAGCAGGGCGCCCCGCACGTGCAGGGGTGGGTGGGGCCCTCGCCGAAGTCGTAGTCGTAGGTGATCTCCTCGCCCTCGGCGATGTGGCGCAGGGCGACGATGAAGGCCCGGCGTCCGTCGCCGCGAACCTCGCTGTTGGGGTCGCAGGAGTGGTTGACGTACTTCCCGGGCTGGTCGTGCCCTGCGGCGTCGATGAAGAGGTCGTCGTCCACGAAGAGGACGTAGGGGCTGTACTGGGGAGAGCCCTGGACGTCCCGGCGCCTCGCCTCGGCGAGATCGATGTACTCGCCCACGTAGTCGATGATCCATTCGCCCTCGGCGATGGGGCGCACGGCGTAGCACCCCAGGCCGTGGATGGGGGAGCGCTTGACCTCGATGGGCGAGCCGTCCATGAGGCCTACCGGAGGAGGCCCTGGAGGGCCGTCCAGTTCACCTTGTCGAGGATGGCTTTGGCGCGGGCCTGCTCGGCTTCGACCCTGATCCTCACGGTCACGACCGCGCACGAGGGGCCGGTCAGCGGCGGGACCTGGAAGCGCGTGCTCGACCCGTCTTTGGAGATCTGCCAGGGGCCGAGGAAGACCCAGGTCGCCCCCGAGTCGTTGCTGCCGCCCTTCACCCGGTAGCCCGTGACGCCGGGTCCCACCTGCTCCTGTCCGACCACCTGGAGGTACTCGTAGCGGGCGTTGACCTCGATGCGCACCTTTGCGTCCGCGTCCTGCGCCTGGCCTTTGGCCGCGGCATCCATCATGCCCTTGTTCTTCGCCATCATGGCGTCCTGGTACGCCTTGGAGGCCGCCTGCATCTCGGGTTGGAGCTTCTGGATGGCCGCCTGGTCGCCCTTCTGGGAGGCCGCCGTGAGCTTGGCCATGACGTCGTTGAATCGTTTCTCCGCCGCCGCGGAGTTGGCTTCCGCGGCCGCGTCGGGCTTCACGTTGGACATGGCGTTCATGGCGTCCATCTGGGCCTGCTGCTTCTTGCCCCGGTTCTCCCACGACTGTTCGCAGACGAGCTCCATGGGGCGGGGCTTGGTGCCCGAGACGAAGCGGGGCGGCTGGGCGTCGCTCTTGTGGGACACGACCCAGCCCGGGGGCTGGGGAGGGATGGCGCCGCACAGGACGCCGAGCGTCTTCCCCGCGCAGGCGATCTCGCCCGCCGAGGCCGGCCGCGTGTCGCCGTCCGCGAGAGCCGCCGAGCCGACGAGCGCCATGACCGCCACCACCGCCATCGTGATCCAGAGCGTGCGTGTCCTCATGTGCCCCTCCTCTGATGGAGTTTCCGATGAAAGCGGTGTCCGAGGGAAGGGGAGGCGGGCAAATGTGGGATGTGGGATTTCGGATTTGGGAAAGAAACGAAGAACCCCCGGGGCTTTCGCTCCCGGGGGCTATTTGTTCGAGAGCTGCTTTCGTTTGCGAATTCCGCTTTCCGAATTCCGAAATGTCCTTGTCCTACTTCCTCGCGCCCTTCTTGAGGATGGTGAGCTTGCCGCCGGAGGACTTGGCGCGGGTGGCGCCCTCGTTCTTCTCGCTGAGGGCGAGCTCGCCGCCGGCCATGCCGAGGCCCAGCTCGCGGCCGATGTGGCCGCCGATCTGGATGCGCCCGCCCGTCATCTCCTCGCCCGCGAGGTCCCACGTGAGGTCGCGGATCTCGATGAGCCCGCCCGCCATGCGGTAGCCCGCGCTGTACCCCGCGTTGGCCTGGACCACGATGCGGCCGCCCACCATGGCGTTGCCGATGAAGTCGTGGGCGTTGCGGGAGACGACGATCTCGCCGCCCACCATCTGGTGCCCGAGGTGGTTCTCCGCCAGGCCCTTGATGAGGAGCGTGCCGCCCTTCATGGCGTGGCCCGCGTAGTCCTCGGCGTCGCCCTCGATGGTGAGGGTGCCGGCCTCCATGAGGGCACCCGCGTAGTTGCCCGCGTCGCCCTTCACGGTGAGGTTCCATCCCTTGTTGAAGGCGCCGAGGCAGTCGAGGCGGTTGTCCTCGAGGGCGGTGAGGTCCAGGTGGGTGTTGTGCTGGAGGACGTGCTGCGCGGCCGAGAGGAAGAGCCCCGCCTTCTTGGCGAAGGCCATGTGGTCCTTCTCGAAAAAGATGGCGTCGAGCACGGCCTGGAGCGAGTCCACCGGGAGCGGTCCGGCGCCCACCGCGGCTTGCGCGGCCTCGAAGTCCTTGGCGAGGGAGTCCGCGAAGGGAGCGTTCAGGTACTCGTGGAAACTCTGCTTGATTTCCATTGGTCTGGCCTCTTTCCTAGAGCTCCCGCTTCCTCATCCTCGAAGCAGCGGACCTTCTTCCCCGGTTCTCTCTTTCGCTGGCTCTCCGGCTCGTTGGCTCGTTGACTCGATCCCTACGCCGGCGAGTTCCAGGTGCGGCCCGGGTCGCGCAGGTAGGCGTCCATGGCTCGCGCCGCTTCGCGTCCGGCCCGCGTGGCCAGGATGACCGTGGCGGCGCCCGTGATGGCGTCGCCGCCCGCGAAGACCTTGGGCACGGTGGTCATGTAGGTCTCGCGGTTCACCTTGATGACCGAGCCCCAGCGCGTGGCCATCCCCGGGAGCTGCGAGGGGATGAGCACGTTGGGCGTCTGGCCGATGGCCACCACCACGAGGTCGCAGGGGATCTCGTACTCGCTGTCTTTCACGGGCACGGGGCGCCGGCGGCCTGAGGAATCGGGCTCTCCGAGCTCCATCTTCTGGACGATCACGCCGCGCACGAAGCCGTTCTCGTCGCCGAGGTACTTCACGGGGTTGGTGAGGAGGATGAACTTGGCGCCCTCCTCGAGGGAGTGCTCGATCTCCTCTCCGCGCCCGGGCATTTCTTCCCGGCTGCGGCGGTAGACGATGCTCGCCTCCTCGGCGCCGAGGCGGAGCGCGATGCGCACCACGTCGAAGGCCGTGAAGCCCGCGCCCACCACCACCGCGCGCTTGGGCTTGCGCACGGGCGTGCCGGCGGGGTTGTCGCTCCAGGCCTTCATGAGGTTCACGCGGGTGAGGAACTCGTTGGCCGAGTAGATGCCGTTCAGGTTCTCGCCCGGGATGTTCATCATGTTGGGGAAGCCCGCGCCGCTCGCCACGTAGACGGCGTCGTAGGTGTCCATGACCTCCTGGACGGGGAGCGTGCGGCCCACCACCACGTTGCACTCGAGGTTCACGCCGAGGCTGCGGACGTAGGCGATCTCCTTCTGGACGATGGCCTTCGGCAGGCGGAACTCGGGGATGCCGTACATGAGCACGCCGCCCGGCTTGTGGAGCGCCTCGAACATGTCCACGCTGTGGCCCATCTTCGCCAGGTCGGCGCTGCAGCTGAGGCCCGCGGGGCCCGAGCCGATGACCGCCACCTTGAAGCCCGTGGCGGGCTTCTTGTGGACGTGGGAGGCCTCCCGGTCCTGGTGCATGAGCTGCCAGTCGCTGGAGAAGCGCTCGAGGCGGCCGATGGCGATGGGGTTGTGGGCGTTCGTGTCGTTGATGATGCACGCCGCCTCGCACAGGTTCTCCTGCGGGCAGACGCGGCCGCACACCGAGGGCAGGGCGTTGTACTGCCGGATGTCCTCGGCGGCCTCGCTGAACTTTCCGCGGGAGATGAGCCCGATGAAGGTGGGGATGTCGATGTGCACGGGGCACGCCACCACGCAGCGGGGCTTGGGGCACTCGAGGCAGCGCATGGACTCGGCCACCGCCTCGGCGGGACTGTAGCCCAGGGCCACCTCGTCGTAGTTCGTGATGCGCTTCTCCACGGTCTGGCAGGCGATCTCCAGCCGCTTGTCCTTGCTGCGGGGGCGCTTCTTCTCCCCCTCCTTCACGCCGCCGAGGGCGGCGATGTCGATGAGCTCGGCCATGGAATCCCCTTACCTGCGGATGTTGTCGAGGTGGAGCTTGCACTCGTGGTTGGCCAGGATGGCCTCGCGCTCCTCCACGGTGTACACCTTCATTCGCGCGAACATCTCGTCCCAGTTCACGATGTGGGCGTCGAAGTCGGGGCCGTCCACGCACACGAACTTGGACTCCTTGCCGATCTCCACGCGGCATCCGCCGCACATGCCCGTGCCGTCCACCATGATGGTGTTGAGGGAGACCCACGTGGGGATGCCCCACGGCCTGGTCATCTCGGAGACGGCGCGCATCATGATGGGCGGGCCGATGGCGATGACGCGGTCGATGGGGCGGCCGCCCTCGTGGAGCTTGCGGAGCGCGTCGGTGACGAAGCCCTTCTCGCCGTAAGAGCCGTCGTCCGTGGTGACGATGAGCTCGGTGGAGGCGGAGCGGATCTTCTCCTCCCAGAACATGATCTCCTTCTTGCGGTACCCGATGACGGTGACGACCGTGTTGCCCGCCTCCTTCAGGCCCTTGCAGATGGGGTAGATGGGCGCCACGCCGAGGCCGCCGCCCATGACCACCACCGTCCCGAACTTCTCCACGTGGGTGGGCGTGCCGAGGGGCCCGACGACGGCGAAGATCTCGTCGCCCTCGTTGAACTCCTCGCCCAGCTCGATGGTGGAGCGCCCCACCTCGAGGAACACGATGGTGACCTCGCCCTTGCCGGGGTCCGAGTCCGCGATGGTGAGCGGCACGCGCTCGCTGTCCTCGCGGTTCATGACCATGAGGAACTGACCGGGCTTGTGGGCCTTGGCGACGCGCGGTGCGTGGAGGGCCATCTCCACGACGCCCGGTGCCAGGACCTTCTTGCGGGTAATCTTGTACATCGCGATCCCCTTTTTGAGTAGCTCCGTGGCCCTCTGGGAGTTGGGGCGTGGTAAACTTATCCACGCCTAAAAATGCGGCGGCATTATAGCGGCCAAGCCGTTCATTTGCAAGTGGCAAGGCGGGGGCGGGGTGGAAATTCGGAGTTCGGAATTCGGAATTCGGAAAGGCTTGGGAAAGAAGGCGGAAGTGGGAAGGCAGAGGGCGGAAGGCGGAAACGAGTTCCGGCCCAGAGGCGCCCTCTTCCCCGAATCACCTGGTCCCCTAGTCCCCTAGTCACGGAACCAGATGGCGAATGTCGAATGTCGAATGTGAACTGCATACCGGAGAGAGCGTATCGTTGAGGACCTCCAGCTAGCGTGGCCACCACCGAGGGACGCGTCGTCCAGATCATGGGCAAATACCACCTGGCGTGGGACGGGGAGCGCGTGCTCCCCGCCTTCCCGGGGGGCCGCCTCGCCCTCACGAGCGGCGGCCTGAAGAACCGGGTGGCGGTGGGCGACCGGGTGGTCCTGCGCCACGAGCCCGACGGCTCGGCCCTCATCGAGGAGGTCCTGCCCCGGGGCAACAAGCTCTCCCGCAGGATGACCTTCACGGGGCGCGAGCACGTGGTGGCCGCCAACGTGGACCTCCTCGTGGTCATGCTCGCCCCCACGCCCTCCATCAACACGGCCCTGCTGGACCGCTACCTCGTGGCGGGCCGAGCCCAGGGGATCGCCGTGGCCGCCACCGTGAACAAGATGGACCTCATGGACGAGGAGGACGTGGACGAGGTCATGGCGCCCTACGCGGCGCTCTCCATCCCCGTCTACCGGATGTCCGCCAAGCTCAAGACGGGCCTCGAGCCCTTCCTCGAGGGCGTGCGCGGCCAGTGGGCGCTCCTCGTGGGGCACTCGGGGGTGGGCAAGACGACCCTCGTGAACGACCTGGACCCCGGGGGGACCCAGGCCGTGGGCGAAGTGCACGAGGCCCGGGGGAAGGGGAGGCACACCACCTCCAGCGCCGAGGCGCACCGCCTGGAGGACGGGACGGTCCTCGTGGACACCGCGGGGATCCGAGAGTTCGCCCTCTGGAACGTGGACTGGCGCGGCGTCGAGGCGGGGTTCCCCGAGATCTTCCACGAGGCCGAGCACTGCCGCTTCGCCGACTGCCGCCACCTCAGCGAGCCCGGCTGCGCGGTCCTCCTCGCCGTCGAGGAGGAGCGCATCTCCTCCGAGCGATTCGCGAGCTACCTCACCCTCGTCGCCGAAGTCGAGAACAAGGGACGTGACTAGGTGACTAGGTGACTAGGTGACTAGGTGACTAGGTGACTAGGAAGAGAGCTCCTTGTCCACCTGCTCGGTCCTTCCCCGCTCCATCCTTCCCTGACTCTCTGGCTCACTGGCTCCATCCTTCTCCAGTTCTAGCCCTCCCTGACTCCCTGACGCTCTGGCTCCCTGGCTCAATCTTCTCCCAGGCTCGTTGACTCGTTGACTCGTTGGCTCTTTCCCCTTGAACTGCCCTCAAATCCCGTGCCATCCTTTCCGCGTCGCACTTCGGGGTCGGGGATGTCGGAAAAGGGGAAGAGGGCGCCGGGGCGTTCGGCCCCATCCGTAACGACGAGTCTTGTCCACCCAGCGCTGTCGCGCCTGTCGCGCGACGGGAGCGGCTTCGCCACGGGTGGGCCGTGGCCCGACGATGCTCTTCGCGCCCCCGAGAACCTCCGCGATGAGCTCTCGGTCCTCCGATTCGGGTTGGGCCTCTTCACGGCCCTCGCGCTCTTCGAGGCGGAGGGCTGGCCCGAGCGGCCTTCCCCCTCCCGGTGGGCGGTCGCGCCCGACGGGCTGCCGGTCCTCATGAGCGCCGGACAGGGCGCTCCGTCGGACGGGCTCTCCGAACCCCACGCCGCGCTCCTCCACGGGCTCCTGGCGGGCCGCCGCGCTCCCCGGAAGCCGGGGTGGGCCCTCGTGCCGCGCAGCCACCGGAGCGCCTCGGGTTGGAACGCGTGGTTCCGCGAGGTCCGCGGGGATGGCCGGCCCGTCTCGTGCCGAAGGGCGCTCCTCGCGCTCTGGTCCTTCGCCGACCGGTCGGGCCTCGACCCGCAACTACCCTCCTCGTGGGGCGTGGCGGCTCGCTGGTCGGGAGGGGGATGGGCGCCAGGCCTCACGACGCGGACGGCCCAGGGCGCCCACGCGCTCCAGGCGGCGCTGGGCCTCGCGGGCGCGGAGTCCCTCGTGGTCCGCCTGGGCGGCGCGCCGCCCTACCCCTACGCGGCGCTGGAGCCCCTCGCGGCGGCGGCCCTCGGTGCGAAGGAGGCCAGGGCCTGGATGGGAAGGCACCTGGAGGGCGGCGAAGAGACTCTCATCGGAGCTCTCTCGCTGCTGCTGAGCGAGGGCGCGGAGGTTTGCGTCCTCCACCCGGCCTCGGCTCTGGACCGTGGGAGCCTGCGGGTCCTCCGAGAGGCCGTGAGAGGTTCGTCCCGTTCCGTGCTCCTCCTTTCGGAGAGCGGGGAAGGCGGGAACTCTTCCGCCGTCGAGGCGCAAAGCCTCCTCCTCCCCTGGCTGCCGCCGGTGGCCGAGGCCTGGTACCTGGAGCACGCCCGCGCGCTCTTCGGCGAGGAGCAGGGCGCCGTGCTCTGCGCGCTCGAAGCCCTCCCGTCGGGCCAGCCCCGCTGCGGCGGCTCCCTCCTCCCGCCGGTGCCCCAGGGCTGGCGTCGCCCGGCCCGGTCTTTCCTGGGCTCGCGGTCTGGGGCGGCGAAGGGCGAGGATCCTGAGACGGCCGCCCGCCAGGGGCGCGTCGCGAACCTCCTCGCGGCCGCCTCCGAATTCGGCGCTCAGGGGCACGACGGGGAGCGCGATTTCTGGCGGGGCGCCGCCCTCATGCTCGTGGGGCAGCCCGCCCTGGCCCTCGAAGCGTGGGACGCCCTCCCCGCATCGTGGTCCGAGCCTGCGCGGTTGACCCTTTACCGGGCCAGGGCGCGCGAACGCATGCAGGAGTTCCAGAAGGGAGCGGCCGAGCTGAAGGAGGCGCGGAAAGCGGATCTTCGCCGCGAAGACCTTCCCCTGGCCGACATGCTCGAGGCCCAATTCCGCTGGATCGACGGGCGGGGCGACGAGGCGCGGCGTCTCCTCGAGGGAGTAGCCCAAGATTGCGACGATGGCGACCTCAGGGCGCAGGCGCTCTGCCACATGGCCACGCAGGCCCTCCACGACAACCGCATCGACGAGGCCGTGCGCTGCCTCGAGCGGGCGCGGGGCGTCCTGCCCGAGCGCCCTCAGCCCCTGGCGGAGTTCCTCGTGCTCCACCGGACCGGCATGGCCCTCCGCAAGGCGGGGGATTTCGCGCGCGCCCTCGAGCACTTCGAGCTCGCGCGCCGCGTCGCTTCGGGCGCGGGCTTCCGGAACCTCGAGGCATGGGCCGAGTGCGAGCGGGGCACGGTCCTCGGACAGCTCTTCCGTTTCGACGAGGCCATGGCCGCCTTCGCGCTGGCCGCGGAGGGGGCTGCGGCCCTGGGGCTCGACCACCTCGCCGCCTCGGCGCGGTTCAACCTCGCCACCTGCCAGGTGGAGGCCGGGCACCTGTCCCTCGCGGAACGGACCTTCTCCGCCTCGCTGGAAGAGGACGGTGCGGCCCCCGTGGAGGCGGCCGCCGGATGGTACTGGATGAGTGCCGTGCGCCAACGCCGGGGCGACTACCCCGGCGCCCTGGAGGCGGCCGAGTCCGGGCTCCGCGCCCTGGAGGGGTTCCAGGATCCCGAGGTGAGGCTGCCGCTCCTGATTGCCCGGGGCGAGGTCCTCCTGCTCACGGGTCAGCACCGTAAGCTCGCCTACCTCCTGCGCGAGCTCGAGGGCGCCCTCACGCCCGAGGCCGAGCCCAACGACCGTCTTGCAGCGGCGGCCCTCAAGCGCGCCGCCGCGGCCAAGGGTGAGGGGACCTTCACAGCCGCCGAGCTGAAGAGGGCGGAAGCGCTCCTGGACGACGTCTCTCCCTACTTCCGCGCTCACTGGCACCTGCTGGG
>JGI20214J51088_10001453_pt1 | contig 16180 bp, 8 predicted proteins | sample WetSurMetagenome_FD_51088 | JGI IMG/M metagenome (IMG submission 51088) | reverse complement strand
ATTCATTCAATATCGTAAGTAATTCCATATTCTTTACATATTTCACATTTATGCCAAGTAAAAAGATAGTAAATAATATTGATATATACAAATATTTAAATGACTGTATATAAATGTATTATGTTAATTATATATAATGAAATATACTTACTAAATAATAATGCGTCAGCCCTGAAAACAACTTATTTTTAGATACAAATCAACTTATTTTGATTAACGAAACAACTTAATTTGCTTGTTAAAACAAGTTGTTTCGTTCTTTAATATCTATGCTTTTACTAGCATAAAAGGTGCGTATTATTTACATAAAAATATATGATAGTAAGTAAATAAAGTTAGTTATAAACCATGGATGTAATTTTTAGATAGTAAATATTTAGGACAACTTATATTGCCAATTAACAATTAAACAGTCAACCACCTTTGGAAAAAGACAGAGTGAGGTTTAGTGAGGTTTAATAACCAAACCTCACTTGTGCAACTAGTTGACATACAAATATTTATTCTATATTAGTGAGGTTGAGGTTTGAAAACGAATTTTTAAATTTTTGAAAACATGCGGCTACATGATATACTAAAACGACTACTTCTATAAAGGGGGGGAAGTATAATAACAAATTAGATAAGCGCACGTTTAATGTATCTATTTAATAAATAATATACAAAATAAGGGCGTATCATTTTGATACACCCTTATCTGATATGAACGACTTTTCAATAGAAATATATGTTCTGATTACTTAAGCAGTTCTGCCAATTTAGCAGATAATTCCTCACCACGTAGGTCTCTTGCTATTATTTCACCTTTTTGGTTTATTAGCACTGTAGCCGGTATTGCGCGTACATTATATGCGGCAGCACCTTTGCTGCTCCATCCTTTTAGGTCTGACATTTGTTTCCAAGGAATACCTAGTGTTTTTACTGCATTTACCCATGCAGTTTTGTTATTGTCAAGCGAAACACCAACGATTTCTAATCCTTTAGCATGGTATTCTTTATATGCTTTTATTACGTTTGGCATTTCTGCACGACAAGGGCCACACCAGGAAGCCCAGAAGTCTATAAGTGTAAGCTTGTTTTTCTTTACGAAATCTGATACTTTTAAGATTTTACCATCTACTCCGGGTAATGCGATATCAGTATATTGTTGGCCAGCTGCAGTTTTAGCCTCAGCATCACGTTGTGCTAAAATATTCTTGAAATATGGGAAATTGCAATTTTTAGATTTCATAGTTTCTATGATCGTCTTTTGATTTTCAGCTCCAAGTGCTTCGTAAAAATATGCCAATAGCATATCACTGAAAGAAGAAGGAGTATGTTCGCAAATAAACTTTGTTCTGAAAGCCTCTTGCAATTTATCTATAGAGTCAAGTTTTTCTTTTGCTGTCTTTTTAGCAGCTTCGCTTGCAGTACTGTCATTAACAATTTTCCAAGATTCCTCTTGTGGTGTTGAAAATTCTTTGTCTAATTTACAGAACTCTCTCCATAATTCGGTACTTTTGCTTCCTATGACATCAGCAGGTTTCTGTGTAGAGTCATTGAAGAGTTCTACTTGCATATCTATATTTTCAAGAATGAAGTCATTCATAGATAATGGTTTCCCATCATGCATTAATACGAGAAACTTTAATGCAGCTGCATTTTGTTTTCCTGTAAAGGAGAACTTTTTGTCTTTTACTATTGTAGAGTCTGTTGGTATAAGGTTGATATATTGCATATCTGCAATGTAGACTTTATCACCATCTTTGGCAAAATCAGCTTTGCCTGAAATTTTGTAGCCTCCGCTTTGAGCAAAAGCACACGAAAGCATTAGTGCTGCAGCAGCAGATAAAATTAATCTTTTCATTTTAGTTTGAATTTAATATTTGTTATTTAATTGTAGCAAAATAATCGTCTATATCACTTGTGTATTGTGGTACTTTGACAATTCGTCCTTGAGGGTCGACTATAAGATAAAATGGAACTCCGGTTATTAGATATTTCTCTAATAGCTGTTTACCGCCATCAGCTGTAAGGCAATATTGTTTCCATGGCATTTTTTCTTTCGCCATAGCATTTCTCCATTGATCATCTTTGCGATCATCACTAACACTAACGATTACAATATTTGGATATTTTTTTGCAATGGCTTTTATATCAGGTATTGAACTTCGACATATTCCACACCATGATGCCCAAAAGTCTACCAGTACATATTTGCCTTTCGGTATAATATTTATGAGTCTGTTTGTTCTTTTGTAGGTATCAAATAAGGGCAGATCTAGAACTTTCTCTCCGATAGCAGTCTGTTTTGCAAATTCACAATTATGGCGGAATTGATCTAGACGGATTGGATCATCAGGTACTGTACTTATGATATTTTCTATTTCTTGTACTTGATTTTTTGTAAGTCCGGAACCTCCTTTTATAAAGTCGTTTGCAAATTTAACGGATAGAGCAGAGTGGGGGTGAGCTTTTGCCCATTCAATAGGATCTGTCTTTGATAAATTATAATCATTTAAATCAGCCTGAGGCTGTCCTCCTGTTATCTTAAAGCACTTCCCAATTGGTCCATCATTAGATATACTATCATAAGCTGCTGCCGTAAATGTCATATCCGTATTACTTACAAATACAGTAGTATATGTCCAGTGTATTTTACTTGTATCGGAATCATTACCAAGTAAATCAAGATTGTTCGTAGTCAGAGTACAAAAAGTTGGGTGATCTAATTTGCCTTTCAATATAAATTTCCCATTCTTTACAGTGTCTACTGCTATTTCTTCATTAGTAGTGCCTTCTGCAGTAAGCAGACCTACTACAACCCCATTTTTTATTCCCGGTATATCACTCTTTATGGTGAATCCTTTCTGTGCCATACAAGATATGGATGCAGATAAAATAAGGCTTAATGTAAAGTATTTTATCATTTCATATTTATTTTATGTCTCTTACAAACCTTACACTCATCATGTTATTTGTAGTTGATGTGTGACGATATACCTTTCCAGAATTGAATTTTATCTTTCTGAAAAAAGCAGTTCCTGCTTTTTCATCTGATGTACTTGTCCAGTAATATCCGAAGGCTTCAATAAAATAGAATTTTAAATTGAATGCGGTGCTGTTACCGTCTAAAAAACCACCGTATTTCATGTTTAGTTGTGTGCCATCTTGCTGATGCATGAGTGTAGCCTGATAACTGCCTCTCCATCCATCTGCGCCAGCATCGCTTTTACTCATTCCAAGTGCAATTTCCAAATTTTTCCAGTCTTCGTCTGATGGCAGTCTCCAACCATCAGGCGCTGCTTGCTTTGCTCCTTCATAAGAATATAGATAACCATACTTACTAACTGTCAAAGAATCATTTAAAGAATTTTCGTCACCAATGGTTTCTTGAGTGCTGTAAATTCTTCGGGTATCATCATCACCAGTATTATATTTAGCGTTATCTATGGTCCACTCCAAATCTCCAATTCTCACATAGTGATATTCATTTCCGTCTCTTACATCTGTAAATACTCCTTTTGAAACGGGTTGTATACTTGGTATATTGTTATTATCATCACTGCTACAGCTTGTTATTAACAATAATGATGATAGAAGTAATAATGTTATTTTATTTATTTTCATATATCTATCTGTTTATTTATTAGAAAATATAACCAAGATTAAGTATGATTTGTCTCATGGCCAGATATTTTTGTATTATTGTTTCATTGTTGTACATATCTCTCACCTCTTGTTCGTCCTTTTCTACTACAAGTTTTGCAAAAGCTTCTTCATCTTCAGCCTTCGTCGGAAATTGGCCATATAATGTAAATCCCCAAGAATCGTTAGGACATATGAACCCTTTCTCTTGCATTAAAGCCATATTCGAGTCATCATCATTAGGCATCACGGTAGCGTATGTGTCATAAAGACTATTAGAAAACTTTGTAAACGATGCTGTAATATTATCTGCCTGAATGGAAACCTTTTTAGCTAGAATAGATGCTGATAATTCTTTTGCAAACTGTTTTACGTCATCTTCATCCATATCAAAAACAGTTCCTATAGCAATGGCCGTGGCTCTGTTTCCTAACACGGATTCTTGTTCAGAGTCATAAGTATATTTATTATCTTGAATAGCATATTTTGTTATACTATTTACTAGTAGCCATGAATATGGTCTTAGTTTTGTGCTTAAATGCGGTAATATATACTTTTCTATAAAAGCAACTGCAGATTTTTTCTTATCAATGTCTTTAATGTAAGTGTATTTATAAGCAAAAGAACTTAGTGATGACATCACATAAGGTAAGTCAACGGTTTCTGTCTTATATATAACTTCACCATTTGCTTTTTTACCTATTGAATCATTTCTCAATGTGTCATTGTAAAGTAAGTAACATCCGTTATCCTTATAGAACTGTCTTCTAAGTATCGATTCTTCGTCTGTAGCATTGTCATCTACAGCAAAGTAGTTCTTTTCCGGAGCTTCTGGTGTTATATCGCTTTCGCTATCAGCACAAGAAGCTAGAGACAAAGACAACACGCTGCAGTATATTAAAGTTTCAAATATTTTCATTGTTTTCATTTCTTTCATATTTTTATTCCACAGTTTCAACTTTATAAGTCCTATCCCCTCTGACATTATCTTGCATACCTATATTAGTAGTTAATGTTTCATGAGGTATCGGAAGTACATAGCCCCAGTCATTAGGCTCAAGAGTAAATGTATGGCAAGAAGTTTTTACATCAGATTCACGATTTACATAATAATAATAGTGATGTGTAATGCTCTTTGATTCAGGATATTTTTCGCATACACCATATCTGCGTAAGTCAAACCATCTCTGCCCTTCAAGGCATAATTCACGTTCACGCTCATCTCTGATCAGTTTCACAAGGTCTTCACCGCTGTCCGTAACTTTATAATCAGTTCCCGGTTTGTATCGGTATTGGCGTAGTGTATTTATTAGCGTACGTGCTTCTTCTTCATGTCCCATGTATGCTTCAGCTTCAGCTTTGATGAGATATGCCTCAGATGACCTGAACAAGAATTTATCAGACATGTCAGACATCCTCTTGCTCCATGGACTTTCATAGGCATAAAAGTAATAGTCAGGCATATCTTCTGTTTGTGTCAGATCAGTATTTACCATATCCAACTTTTTATATCCATGAAATTTTCCGTATGTCCAGAAAAATTTAGTTTTTCTCAAGTCATTGTCTGAGTAAAGATTGTATATGCTGTCTGTAATAGTAAAACTTTTGTATTGGTCAAGAGTTATATCGCACAATGCATTACTTCCCATAGAGAAAATGTTCTCAACAGACGATGTGGATACAATACCTTTGTTTTGTTGCAATGAGTTTAACTGTACAAGATCCGGATGACTGTCTATCACTTTTTGTGCATATTCAGATGCTTTCTTCCAATTTTGCATATAAAGATATACTCTGCTTAGAAGAAAGTTGACTGCCGTTGAGTCTGCTCTATATATTGATTTCTGACTTCCGTATTCTGCCAATTCAGTCTCAGCCGTCTGAAGGTCGCTTAGTATTAAATCATAACATTCCTGTACAGTGTTCCTCTGAAATGACTTGTCTTCAACAGTTTCTGATATCTTTATTGGAACCCCTAAATCAGTGGATGCCGTATTTGGTGTATAAGCCTTACCATAAAGATTCACTAAGAAAAAATAGTAATATGCTCTTAAGAATCTAGCTTCCCCATCCACTTTTTCTTTCCCTAGCTTATCACTTTGTGTAGCTTCAGATAAATCTTTAGCAGAAAAAATGATATTGTTTGCAACATTTATATGTTTGTATATCTGTTCCCAGTTATCATTTTCTTTATTGAATCCTGTATACGAATCGTTCTGTCCGGATCTTGCCTGCCATGTAAAATAACCGAAGACTCTTTCCTTTCCATCATATTGCATGTAGTCACTACTATAAGTGGTAGTATTTTCATCAAGTTCATCGCCTAGGAAATGAATGAAGTATTGATTATCTCCGACATCTGAAAGGTAATCACTTTGGAATTGAGGTAAGTATCCGTCTCCGATAAGTAATTCATTAAGATCCTCCCAAGAACGCACATAATCCGTGTCTTGAGAATACTCCTTCAGAAAGCTTGAACAACTAGACATCATCATAGTTGCGGCTATAGTATATAAATATATCTTTATTTTCATGTCAGTCAGTTTTAGAATTGTATATTTACTCCTATTGTGTAATATGGATTGTCGGAAAGTTGAACTTCTGCAAATCCAGACTGAGTAGGTGTCTGTCCTTTTAGTTTACTATTGCAGAATGTATATAAATTATTACCGGATGCTGTGATAGACAATCTCTGCAACCCTAATTTTGGTAATGCCTTTTCTGGCAATTCATATGTAAGACTCAGGCTTGCCAGACGTATGTAGTCAGCGTTGACAACTCTAATGTCTGAATAGTCGTACATCGTATATGAATCAGTAGCAATTTGTACTCCTTTATAATTACTTCCTGCAGACCAGTGCTGATCATATTTGTAAAAGTTTAAATCAGTTTTGCTTAATATTGAAGGTATATTAGTATAAGCTTCATCACCGGATTTAACCCATCGATTTAGTAAGGCTCTGTTCAGATTGTATTCCGAATAAATGTTACCAGATCCGGACGCAGATGAATTAGCATCTTGTGAAAAAACTTTAAATAGTCTAACATTATTGCCCAAAGCATAATCCATCAATATACCCAGTCTCCAGTTCTTATAACTCAAAGTACTGCTTATACTTCCGGTAATATCAGGATCTCTTTTTCCTGAATTAACAAGAACTTTCATAAAAGTCTCGTACTTGCTTAGTCCAATTAGTTCGTTTGATCTATCCTGCCAGTCATCGAATAGTGGACCTCCATCTTCTGGATTCAGTCCAATGAATCTATAGGAATAGAATGTTCCTATAGATTGTCCATTTATTATTGCGGTTCCATTAAGATAATCATTCAACGTATATGAATCTTCTCCGGGAGCAGTCTTCATCGTATTTATTACCTTAGATAACGATGCTGATAAAAGCCAATTCCAATTTTTATTTTGGATTGGTGTGGCTGTTACAGAAAAGTTATAACCTTTATTTACTATTTCTCCAGAGTTTACAACATAAGAAGTATAGCCATTTATATCAGAAATAGTCTTATTCATAAATGCATCAGTAGTCTTTTTATAGTAATATTCAAGTTCTACCATTAGTCGGCTGTTGAAGAAAGATGTTTCTATTCCTGTACTGAAAGAGTGGGTTTTTTCCCATTTTAGGTCTGGATTTGCATTATTTGCTGTAGTAGAAGTCATTTCGCCAAAGTGTGTATCGTAAGATCCTTTGGTAAGCGTCAGCACAGGACTTTGTCCGTCAAGCATGTTACCTTGTTCGCCATAAGATATTTTCCAATTTAGAGCATCAATCCATTTCGTTTTTACCTTTGCTATTTCTTTTATGTTGGCAAGTCCCGATGCCGACCATACAGGAAGAATCTTTTCGTTAGAACGATCTCCAAATTTATTTGAACCGTCGTATCTTGTATTGGCATTAACAGTAAAATATTGCTTGTAACTATATGATAAAGTACCATATACAGATAGTAAATTGGTCTTCGTGTCTGTTATAGTTGGAACATTCGTACCAAGCCATGAAAGATATGTCGTATATTTATCAGGTATACTTGTCACGAATTTCTTACCGCGGTCTGCATAATATCCACGTTGAGTATATTTGTTTCCATTATAATGCGTTGAATTTGCTTCAAAACCAACAGCTAGATTGATATTGTGTTGAGATTCTGATCCAAAATATTTGTTGATGTTACCCTGAATACGTGCAGTCCAGTTATTCTGGTCAACATTATTATTAGATAATTCACCACCAAAAGGCATCTGGCTGTCACTATCAGGTTCTACCCCATATGGAGTTTTTCTTAAGTTACCTGCATACCAGCTCTTTTCACCATACCATCCCTCAATATTTGTATTTGTGGTGCTATAAGACATTATGCCGTTAAAGAACAACCAGTCTTTAGGTGCATATCGCAAGTTTATGGTAGCTTTCATACCGTTCTCTGTCTGCTTCTGGTAGCTATTATCAAGTTCGTTGAGTATATTATAACTCATAACTCCTTGAATGGTGCCTGCTATCCTATTATAATAGAAATAAGAACCATCATCGTTATATGCAGGTACAACCCTACTAGTTCGGTAAGCATAGTCAATTGGAGAAATATCGTCTTGATCATATCTTTTACTGGTGTGATAGACGTTTAATTGCATTGACGCTTTAAACTTATCATTGATTGTGAAGTCAAGGTTTGTAGAAGCTGTGTATCTTTTGTTATTGTTATTATTTATTACATCATTGTCATCAGTGTATCCAAGCGATGCATAATATCTGAATTTGTCAGAACCACCCGATATATTTGCAGAGTGGTCTGCCGAGAAAGTGTCGCTGGTTAATAATTTGAACCAGTCTGTGTTTTGTGTCTCAGATCTTGCCACTGCAGCATTAAACTGATTTTGCGTATATGTTCCATTATACAGCTTATTAACAGCATCTTCATATCCGAAATAAGTCATGTCACTAGGATATGTATAATGTTTACCAACAAGATATTTAGAAATGTCAGTCCGTTCTTGTGAGTTCATCAGATCGATTTTTCTATCTGTGTATCTTGGTCTACGACGATAAGTTCCATTAAAATTATAAGATATAATAGGTCTTCCTGCGCGCCCTTTCTTTGTGGTAACTACTATTACGCCATTAGCTGCGCGCGTACCATAAAGAGCTGTAGCTGCGGCGTCTTTCAATACATCTATACGGTCAATGTCTTGAGGGTTTATTCCTGATATAGCATTACCAATTCTGTTTACATAATCAGGGTCGTTTATTACATCTGCAGATAAGTTTACAGGATCGCTTACGATAATACCGTCAACAACCCATAGAGGTTCGCGGTTTCCGATAAGCGTAGATGTTCCACGGATACGTATTTTAGGTATAGCGTTAACTTCTGCACTACTGCTTGTTACAACAAGGTCTGGTATACGTCCCTGTAACATCTTGTCAAGGCTGGAAATACCAGGTCTCTCAATATCTTTCATGTTAACGGATGTAACAGAACTTGTAAGATTCCTCTTGTCAATCTGCTGGTATCCTGTTACTACAACTTCGGCTGTGGTCTGAGTATCGTCATCATTCATTATGATTAGAGGTACAAACCCGTCTTTACTTACATTCTCTGTGACAGATTTACATCCGATGAAAGAACATATTACTTGCATGTGATTTGATTTTTTTACATGTAGTTCGTAGTGTCCTGTTTCATCGACAGATGTTCCGATTTTAGTGCCTGCAAGTCTAATAGTGGCACCAACAAGAGGTTCGCCGTTTGCGTAATTTACCTTGCCGCTTATTACTATACCTTCTTCTTTGCTATCCTGTGAATATGCATTGTCAATTGCCAATGCTGTAAAGAAAATAATAAGTAATAGCGGTAATAATCTTTTTTTACCCATACTAGTTTCTATTTTGTGATAAATACATAATTTATGTCCGATAGCTGTATGGTTTGCAAAATTAATTAATTTTTTTGTATTTTCTCTTCTTTTTTCGTGATTTTTGCATAAAATATTCAATAATCTATTGTTTTGGTGTCATTTTGCCATTTGTTTTGTTAATTTCGATCACATAATGTAATATCTTTATACGAATGCCAAAAATCATGGTTATAAAAACATTTATTTAGATTTAATGATGCTAAAATATTATAATTTTGCACATTATTTATATTAAATAGCATTTTATGAAATCTATATCTATTAAATTATTGGCATTTGCTTTTGCCATTTTCTGCTTTACGCCAATTTTTGGTCAGGAGAAATCATGGCTGGGCATTCATAAAAAGCCATTGTCTTGGTTAAGTAAAAACTTTAACAATCCACCTTCTGAATATGCAAGCCATGTAATTTGGGGATTAGAAGGTAATATAGATAGAAAAATGATATGTAGTGATTTGGACTCTATTAAGGCGCGTGGCTTTAAAGCCGTCATTCTTGAGGCCGGGTATCATCTACCATTTAAGTATCTTTCTGAAGATTGGTTTAAGACAGTTCGCATAATAGTTAATGAGGCCAAGAAACGTGCAATCAAAGTTTGGATAATAGACGAAGGCAAATATCCAAGTGGCTTTGCCGGAGGTAAGTTTTCAGAAGAACGTCCCGATCTTCGTATGCAGGCTTTGGTCGGTTGCGGAGTGATAAATGTTAGATCTGGGGAGATCTTGACTAATTTTTCAATTGACAAGAATGCTATAAGTGCTGTTGCTATTAGTAATACCTCTAGTCAGCATAAAGAAGTTCAGATATCAGATCATAAGATATCTTTTTCGGCAGGAATGGATTCATGGAGGATCATGATTGTAAAACCAGATTTCCGTACGGGTCAGACTAGATGTGTCAATAATCCTACAGGAGCTAAAGATACCCGTTATTCTCAAATGGATTATATGAATCCTAAGGCTGTTCGACAATTTATAGACTGGACACATGAACAATATAAAAAATATATCGGTAGCGAATTTGGAAAAACTGTTTTAGGATTCCGTGGTGACGAACCTGATTATTCGTATATTCCGTTTACACCTTCAATAATAGATTCTTTTAATGTCATAAAGAAATATGATCCTAAATTATATTTAGCATCGTTGACTACATCAACTCAGACAGAACAGGAGAGACGTTTCAAGGCTGACTACTGGGATGTTTGGTCTAGGTTGTTTGCCGATAATTATTTTAAGCAAGTTGCAAATTGGTGTGCCTGTAATGGTATGGCCCATGTCACCCATCTTAATAATGATCATAATATGCCTGCATGTGTTAAATCTGAAGGTGATCTGTTTCGTGATTTAAATAAAGTTCAGATTCCCGGAATTGATGCTATATGGAATCAGATATGGCCTGATACTGTGAACGATTTTCCTAAATATGCGTCATCTGTAGCACATGTATATGGAAAGCCACGCTCTTTTAGTGAAAGTTTTGCCGCATACTATAATATTCCTACTATATCAGAAGCTAAGTATGTATTAGATTATCAGATGGTACGTGGAATCAACTTTTTCGAATTTATGTTCTGGATTGCCGGTTCTAAGAACCAAGGATGGATCTCTCAGCCGGGGATGCATGATTTGAACGATTATACTAATCGTACTGCCTATATTCTTACCCAAGGTATACCTGGTGCCCGTGTGGCAATGTACTATCCAACTAATTCTTTATGGTTAGGAGATAACAATGCGGCCGAAAGAGTAAAAAAAATAACGCATGCTTTATTACAACATAAAAGAGACTTTGATTATCTTGATGACGATGCATTCACAGAAGCCATAACTGTAGGTCATGGATATCTAGAGAATAAGAGTGGACAGAAATATAATACACTGATAATTCCTTCTGCAGACGCAATATCAGATAAGGCATGGAATGTCATAAAATCATTCGAACAAAAAGGTGGAAAGGTCTTATTCTGGGGAAGTACACCTTATTATATAATAGGACGGACATTTAAAGATGCGAAATCTTTTATAAAGAGTGATTCTGAATTTGTAGAACCTTCGGATGAATATACTGCCAAAGTAGATGTGGTAATGCCTCGTGGAGAAGTTGTTATCGATAACAATCAGCCTGAAGAGATAAACAATACACCAAGAAAAGGAGGTGAACCAAGACGTTTGCCTGTTGACCAGACAATAGATATTAGATATACACGTAGAATAACACCTGACGGGGAATTCTATTTCATATTCAATGAAGGTCATCGTAATCAGAAATTCTCAATAGGAATGGATATAATAGGAAAAACTGAATTATGGAATGGTGAGACCGGCAAAATATCTAAGATCAATTCTCATATAGCAGACAATCGTACATGGGTTAATCTTGAAATGAAACCTTACGAGACCGTAATGCTAAGAGTAAACAAACAATCTGGACATTATAATGTTACAGATTTTGGAGCTGTAGGTGATGGTAAAACAGTAAATACCCGTTTTATCCAGACAGCAATAGATAGCATATATAACAATGGTGGAGGAACACTCGTAATATCTAAAGGTGATTATGTTACAGGCGCTTTGTTTTTTCATAAAGGCGTAAATTTGTTTTTGGACAAAGGCGCCAAACTCACATCTACAGTAGATGAAAAAGATTTCCCTTTGGTGTCTACACGTTTTGAAGGTAAGGAACAAATGTGGAAATCTGCACTCTTAAACTTTAATGACTGCAAAGATGTCGAGGTAGGTGGTAAAGGTATCATAGATGGTAGGGGTGTGGAATGGAAATCACATCCTTTTGGAACGAGTGGCCGGCCAAGACTAATCTGCTTTACACGTTGTGATGGCGGTAAGTTGAATGGACTTTTACTCAAGGACCAGGCATCATGGTGCGTACACATATTATATACAGATAGCTTCAAGGTTGATGGCACTGTTATAAGAGCAGAACATACTATACCCAGTTCTGATGGTATAGACATAGATTCTTCATCTAAAGTCCTTGTTGATAATTGCGATATAGAAGATAATGATGATTGTATATCTATAAAGTCTGGTAAAGATGAGGAAGGCCGTATAATAGCACGTCCATCAGAAGACATATTAATTCGTAATTGCAGATTTGGATATGGCCACAGTGGTGTGGATATTGGTAGCGAAGTTTCGGGCAGTATTCGTAACATAACAGTTGAGCATTGCATTATGGATACCGAAAATGCCGGTGGTATTCGTATCAAGTCACAACCGAGTAGAGGTGGTGTTATCGAAAACATCCTTTTTAAAGATATAACTCTTAAGAACCCGCGTACAGTATTTGATATAAATATGCGATGGAGGATGGTTCCGCCCTTGGCTCCAACAGCAGAGAAATTAACAGAATTAAGGAATATACAGATAATAAATGTTAGCGGTACATGCCAAACAGTAGGATCGATAATAGGATACGACGAAATGCCTTTAAGTGGCATTATGTTTAAAAATTGTAATATAAAGGCTCGAAAAGGATTAATTTTTAAAAATACTAATATAAAAGATCTTACAGGACTATCAATTAAGGTGAACAAAAAAGAAAATGTTAAAATCGGAAAATAACCAATAAACGTACGATTTTTATATAAAACGAACAAAATTACCATATTTCTTATATGAACGCATGTTAATTTTGCAAGCGTAATTAACAAACTCTAATAATAATGAAGTTAAAACTGATACTATTAACCGCATCATTGATGACCATAGGTTTAAGTGCAAAGAACAAGCAGTCTGTTTTCCCTGATGGGACAACTATACCTCAATGGTTTGATGATACGACTAAAATCAATGTAGATAATCTTGGAAAAAAGTATGTAATTACTGACTATGGAGTCAAAAACGATTCCAGTATCGTACAGACCGAACAAATACAGAAAGTTATAGATACTGCTTATGCTAATGGAGGAGGAGTAATTGTTTTTCCTAAAGGGACATTCCTCAGCGGTTCTATATTTTTCAAACAAGGAACGCATCTTTATCTTTCTGATGGATCAACATTAAAGGGGATTGATGCGATCAAATATTATAAGATTATTAAAACTCGTCTCGAAGGACAGACACTGGATTATTTCTCTGCATTGGTAAATGCTGATGGACTTAATGGTTTTACGATATCCGGCAATGGTACTATCAATGGTAATGGCACACGTTTTTGGGAAGAATTCTGGATTCGTCGCAGAATAAACAGAGATTGTACTAATCTGGAAGCAATGCGCCCACGTTTAGTTTATATATCTAATTGTACTAATGTACAGGTACAAGATGTCCACCTTATTAATAGTGGCTTTTGGACAAACCATATATATCGCAGTAATCATGTGAAGTATATCGATTGTTATATTTATGCGCCTACCTCAGGAATAAAAGCTCCAAGCAGTGATGCAATAGATATTGATTATTGTCATGACGTATTAGTACATGGATGTTACATGAGTGTAAATGATGATGCTGTTGTATTAAAAGGAGGAAAAGGAACATGGGCTGATAAGGATACAACTAATGGACCTAACTATAATATAATAGTTGAGGATTGCAGATATGGTGTTGTTCATGGATGCCTTACATTTGGCAGTGAATCTTTAAATGACCGTAATATAATATTCCGCCGTTGTTATGTTCACGATGCTAATCGTGTAATATGGTTGAAGATGCGTCCTGATACGCCACAGCATTATGAATATCTTTCGGTAGAAAATGTTAGTGGTGATTGTGCCAGTTTCCTGGTTGTTCGCCCGTGGACACAATTTTATAATCTTGAGAAGCGTGATGACATGCCAATGTCTATGTGTAATAATATAATGTTCAAAAATATAAATGTAAAAAGCGATAATTTTCTTGATGTAGGTAAGTCAAAGAAGTATGTANTGAAAGACTTCTATTTTGAGAACTGTAATGTTAAGAATGATGCAGATCTTCTGGAAGAGGGAACAATACAAAATATGAAATTAAAGAACGTTAGAATTAACGGTAAAAAAGTTGATAAGTTTTAGAGTAATAAATAAATCTATTAATTATAATTATGAATAAACAATTTTCAAAGAGAACAATCCTGTCTGTCGCCGTATTCTTTACGGTTATGGCATTTCTGTCTTTCTTTAGTGTTCAGACTGTAATGGCTGCCACAAATGAATTGCAACAGCAAAGCCTCATTACAGGAACAGTTGTTGATGCTCAAGGAGAACCGGTTATCGGTGCAACCATAACGGTTGTAGGTGGTAGTGCCACACAGGGTACTATTACAGATCTAGACGGCGGTTTTAAGATTAAGGCTAAAGCCGGCGCTAAACTTAAATTTTCTTATGTAGGTTATGATACTCAGACTGTATCTGCCCGTAGTGGAATGAAAGTTATATTAGCAGAAAACACTACAATGTTGCAGAATGTCGAGGTTGTTGCCTATGGCGTACAGAAGAAAGTTACTGTCACAGGTGCTCTTTCTAGTGTTAAAGGTGAAGACCTTGTACGTACACCGGTAAGTTCTGTAAATAATGTCCTTGCAGGACAGTTGAGTGGTATTACGTCAGTACAGTATTCAGGTGAACCTGGAAACGATGCTGCAAGTATCTTTGTTCGTGGACAGGCTACCTTCAACAATTCAAGTCCACTTGTACAGGTTGATGGAGTAGAGCGTTCGATGAACGACGTTGATCCAAATGAAATTGAGAGTATAACAGTCTTGAAAGATGCATCCGCTACAGCTGTATTCGGTGTACGCGGTGCCAATGGTGTTATTCTTATTACTACTAAACGTGGTCAGGAAGGAAAGGCTAAAATATCAGCCACAACATCTTTCAGTATATTGACTCCTACTAAAATGGTAGAACAGGCTAACTCATACGAGTATGCCACATTCTATAATCAGATGTGTGATAATGATGGAGTGAAGAGACAATTTTCCGACGTCGTTATTCAGAAATTTAAAGATCACTCAGATCCTATTCGTTATCCGGATACTAAGTGGGATGATTATATAATGAAAAAATCGACACTTCAGACACAGCATAATATTAGTATTTCCGGTGGAACAAAGACTGCACGTTACTTTATTAATGTAGGTTTCTTCACACAGGGCGGTCTATTCAAAGAATTTGGATTGCCAATGGATTATGGATACCAGTACAACAGATTCAATTACCGTAGTAATTTAGACCTTGATATTACAAAGACAACAACAATATCATTTAATGTTGCAGGTAATGTCAGTACGGCAAATAATCCTCTTACAAGTGGTGGATCTTCAGGCCTTATTAAGGCTATGTATCAGGCAACTCCTTTTTCAAGCCCTGGTTTGATAGATGGTAAATTAGTCACTTCTGCAACAAATTATGCTGATATGGGCTCAGATCAGTTGCCTTTTGTTGGCGGATCAGGTATGACATATTATGCATATAATGGAAGCCGTGCCGGATTCACACAGAACAATACCAACAAAAGTCAGATAGATCTTCAGTTATCTCAGAAACTTGATTTTATCACAAAGGGATTGAACTTCAAGATTAAAGGTTCATACAATAGCATATATTATGTATCTAAAACAGGTACAATGGATAGAGCCCTTTATACTCCTGTATTGTTGAAAGATGGTACTATTGGATATAAGAGG
>JGI20214J51088_10001452_pt1 | contig 16189 bp, 14 predicted proteins | sample WetSurMetagenome_FD_51088 | JGI IMG/M metagenome (IMG submission 51088) | reverse complement strand
CAGCCGGGCCCCTGCCGGGGAAGGGACTCGAATATCTGGTAAAAAAAATCCGGGAGTTTCATGATACCAGAGGTTGGGGAGAATGGATAGAGTGCTTTGTGGTCGGCAGGGGTATGATGGGTCTTTTGTACCGCTGCTCCCTGAGAACGTTCAGGGCAGGGAAGTATCCCCCCGCGACTGGCAGCCTTTTTGGGGGTTGAGAACGAATGTTCATTCTATGCCGATCCTGAAGGACCCTGTCATTACCCTTGAGGACATCCGGCTCCTGAAGATCTCCTTCTCAAACCTGGAACTCGATGTCACAATCCAGGTAAAGAATCCTAACCCTCTCGGTATCACCCTCAGGGAGCTCCCGTTTACAGTCCTGTGCAGTACCGGTAACACGGATCAGCAGATTGCATCCGGCAATACCGGCCGGGTAAAGATCACCGGGAACGGCAGCACCGTCCTTCACATACCAGTCACGTCACAGAATGCTGCCCTCATCGGTGCACTTGCGACCTTTGTGACAAAAGGCGGAATTCAGGTCACTATCCGGGGAACGGCGACCGTCGATGCTTTCCTGTTGGGCTGGTCGGTCCCGTTCGAAAAGACCCTGCCGGTAACTATGAAGCAGGTCACGGACTCTCTTGCGGGAGAGAGACTCCCTGACAACCCCCGGTAACCTTTCGCTTTTCACGATCGCACCGGACCGTTTCAGACAGACCTGAGGGGGTAGCCCCCCTCCCTTCATGGCCTGATTTACTCTCTTACTCATGGGGGGGAATCTGGCGCTGACAGGTTCCGGCAGACCGCGATCTCTCAATGATGTGCCTTTGCAGGGACCGTTCATGCAACCGGTCGGTCTCTATCCTTTCCCTGACTTCCCTGAACAGGTGCCCGCGATTCCCGTCCGGCCCTGCCATGCCAGGTTCCGGCACAGCGTTATGGCAATCAGGAGATGATGAGGGGTCTGCCATATCAGCTCCCCTCATGGAACGTGAACCGCTTCTGCCCGTGATAATTCCAGAAGAACGCACAGAACGTGGCAATCACCTTCCCCACAAGATAATTGAGCGCGAATATCTCGACGCACAGCCAGATGACGCTGAGGTTCACGAGAAGGCAGCTGACCGAGATTACAGCAAAGGTCGTGAACTGGGTGAGGATGTGCCGGTCATGGTCATGGAAGTTCAGGTACTTGTTCAGGATATAGCTGCACACCGTCCCGCAACAGTAGGAGACTGCTGCTGCCGGCAGGTACCAGATACCGAGGTATGAACAGAAGAAGACCAGCAGGCCGATGTCGATAAGGGAGGAGATAATCCCGATTAAGAAAAACCTGACAATCTTCTCGTTGCCGATCCATCCCAGGAGAGGAGGCCTGCTGCTGCTCATGCCAAAAGAACCGCCCGTTTTCATACACTGGTTTTTCCGGTATACCCTGCACAGTCGTACAGGGTGTTCGCACTGCCCGCTCCTGCATTACCACGGGACGATCCAGCCGTGGTGGTATTTCCTCCCCACTCATCGGCAGGCACTTCAGTACAGTACTGGCTCACCCAGCTGAAGATGTCGGAGTTCCCGCCATCCGGGCCGCCGCCACCGCTGCCGGCTCCCGACCCGAGGAAATACCGGACCTTTCCTTCGCTGATGTAACGCTGGAGTGAATTCACGTCCAGGACCTTGTCGCTTCCCGTAAATCCCCCGAGGCACATGACCGGCTTTCCTGTTTCAATGATCAGGTTCGCACCATTATGGGAGCTTGGGACGGCGAGGATCCAGGTCTCGCCGGAGGTGTGGGAAAGCAGGTACCTGGTGAGCCCGCTGTCCGAAGATTCCCCTCCGCCCATCCCCATTCCCTGCGGACCACCGTTCATGGCAGAAGCACCGGGTGTCCGGTTGCCCATGAAACCGTCCATGGCCGCCATACCGGATGGGCCGGTTCCCGCACCGGAACGGCCTGTGGCATTCCGGCCGGAGAGACGCGTTCCGTTCCCCTCCATGGCCGGCTGCTGCGNTCCGTTAACACCCGGGAAAGAACTACCGCCCGGACCGGAGATCCCGGGGCCTGCCATGCTGGAAAAACCAGATCCCCCGGGCATGTTTCCGCCCGGCCCTCCGCCGCCCATGCCGCCCCGGGAGCCTCCCGGGAGGGAGGCGGACGGCAGGTTCCCNCTGTTCCCGGCGAGCAGTGTACAGGACCAGATGAAGGGCGCGATGAAGAGGATAGCGATAGCGACAGCGATGACATGCCATTGGTGGTTCTCGAGTACCTCAGTCTTCCTTACCTTCATCAGGGCAAGGAGGCCGGCGCCGGCGAGGGTCCCGATAAGGATGAGGGAGACAAGCGAACCGGCAAAACCCGATACGCTGGAAAGGAACCAGGCCTGGATGAGGCCGGTGACAAGGACCGCAATGACAAGAAGCCACCCGGCCCGGTTGCCGGAAACATACCCGCGGTACATGCCCGCCGCCCCGATCCCGACAAGCGCTGCGAGCGGGGGGGCAATCGTTGCAATATAGTAGTCGTGCCAGAACCCGGAGGTGATGCTGAAGTACAGGAGGCCGGGGACGAGCCAGAGAAGCATGGCAAGGAGGGTAAGTCCCTTTTCCCCAAGGTACCCTGCCTCCTCAATACCCTGGAATGAGAGGGTGCAGGGTCTTCTCACCCATGCGAGGGCCCCGATGAGGGCGAACATGAGGAGCCATGCAATATCGCCGGCAAGGTCGTTTGCGAAGACCCGGAAGATCCCCGGCCTGCCGCCGCCGAATCCTCCGCCGCCTCCCATGCCACCGGCCGGGGCCCCGGTACTGCTGCCGGGAGTACCTTGGCTGCCGCCTGAGACTCCGGAACTATCGCCAGGTATACCCTGGTCATTATCTGGACCCGCAAACGATGAGCCGGTCCCGCTGCCCGGCGCTGCCACTGTACGGTTCACTGATCCCCGGCCCGGTATTCCTCCCGCTGAGGAAACGGGGACGCCGCCGGGGCCTCCCCCGCTTTCTCCAATCCCGAGGCGGTGGGCACCGTTATAGTTGATGATAAGACCCATCACCGTGTTGTCATCGCTGCCGCCGATGAACGGGCGCTGGTCCGCGGGGATGCTATCGACTACGAGAGCCCAGGAAAGGGAGATCGCGAGGAGGACCGCCACGGCAAGCCCGATATGGAGAAAACGCTTCTTCCATGCAAGGTCCGTTGCTCCCAGGAAATAGACCGCGAGAATGGCAGGGACCACGATGAATGCCTGGATCATCTTGATGTTGAAGCCGATCCCGACGAGAACGGCCGCAGCGAGGAGCCAGGGAAGCGACCGCTCCCGCGCCGCCTTCAGCGCAGCCCAGACGGCGAGCAGGATTACGAAGATCATCTGCATGTCCATCGTCCCGTTCCGTGCGATCGCGACGGAGATGGGAGTCACGGCAAGGGCCAAGGCCGCGACGAGCCCTGCAGGTTTCCCGAACGGGCAGGAGACGATGAAATAGATGAGTGCCACCGAAGCGACGCCGGCAAGGGCCTGCGGGAGGATGATCGTCCACCCGTTAAACCCCAGTATTGCGGCAAAGAGCGCCTGCACCCAGATGCCGACCGGGGGCTTGTCCACCGTGATGAACCCGGCCGGGTCAAGGGAGTTGAAGAACCCGGCGGCCGGGTTTGTGAGAGCGCTCTTTACAGCAGACGCGTAGTAGGCGTTCGAGATCCCCCCGTTCCAGATATTCCACAGGTTCAGGAATGCCGACAGGAGAAGGATTGCGCCAAGAAGAATCTCAGCCCGGTATTTCATCGCCGTCTCTTGTATGGTCATGACAACCGGTCCCGCACATCAATGAGAATTGAATAGATTTCGCCGATGTGCTGCGAACTGGATCCCGGTGTTCGCACCTCGAGGTGACGCAGCTGTGCCTGTATCTCAAGGATCTCGTTCTGCGTGATAAGGAACCACGGATTTTCAGGAGCCATGTCTCTGAACACCTCCCCTCACCGGATACCCGGTGCCGGCGATCTGCCGTGTATCATTGCTGTGGTTCATAGCGCTGTATTCCCCCTTGTCGCAAGAGTGAATCTCCCTTTACCGGGCCGGGTGGATATATTGATGATACGCTCCTGGTGTGAGGATAATACCCGGGAGGGATGTATTGAACCGGCAGGGATCATATATCCGGAAAACAATTGGGGAAGTACATAGAAAGGCGGGGGAGGAACGTGGAAAAGCTGCCCTGCCACAGAGAATACCAACCATTTTTATCAGGGACGGTGACATTATGATTAAGCGCATGGTCACCGCACCGTGATCGCAATAAATTTACCCGGGTGTTATCCAATGACAGAAAAACAGACGGTTTCCATCTCGTCGGATCCAGCTTTTTTACAGGAACTTTCGGAATACCTGGAGGTGCTCTCCAACCCGGTTCGCCTGAAAATACTCAAGGTGATCGAGAAAGAGCCAAAAGAGATCAGCGAGATCGCATCCCGCATCGATACCAGTTACGCAAACACGAAAAAGCATATCGACCAGCTGGTCAATATCGGGCTTGTCCGCAAGGAGGCCGGGTTCGGGAGGGAGACGGTAAAAGGCATCCACCCGGTCTGGAAATTCTCCCTTGCCGAGGGTGGCCTCAGCATGCTGATCAAGAATCTCGGCGTTTTCTCGCGGATCAATATCCCCATGGGGTACGGCGAGATCCAGGGAACGCTCGAATCGGTACGTGCTGCCGTTATCAGGGAGTCGGGATCGGACGTTCCGGCACTCCACCTCGTCGAGGGAAAGGGAGCGGGCCAGACATTCATCTTAAAGACTGACCGGGTGCAGATAGGAAGGATCGATCCGGATGCCCCTTCAAAACATGGCGAGGGGGATATTGCACTTCCGGTCGAATACGTGTCGGTGACACGAATCACCAAACCCCATGCCATTGTTACGCGGGCAGGAACCGGTTGGCAGATCGAAGACCGGGGAAGCTCGGGAGGGACCTACGTGAACGCGCAACTCATNGCACCGATGCACAAGACCCCCCTGAAAAACGGTGACATCATCGACCTTGCCATGGGAGAAGACGCTGCCCGGTTCCTGTTTATCTCAAATGAGTGAATACTGATGGCTGAAGGGGTAAAACCGGCCCTGCGGGTNTGCAGGATGAAGGCGAATGCGCATGTCCTATGTTTTATGCTCCTCCTCCTGGCGCTCTTTCTTGCATCCCCGGTCTCCGCAACGGTGTTCACGTATGACGGCAAGGGAAATACCGGCTCGATCCAGGACCTTATCAATACAACGACCAATGGCGACAGTATCTATCTTGCAGGAGGCACGTATTACGAGAATCTCCAGATCAACCGGTCCATCGTCTTTGGCGCCCTTAATTCAAACGACCCTCCCGAGATCGTTTCTTCCAACGCGTCCGAAGCCGGGATTACCCTTGCTTCCGATGGCATTACGCTGAACGGCGTGATCATTTCGGGGGACGCCGGGCACGGGCTCCTCGTAAAATCGAATAATAACCAGGTCCGTGCAATTACCGTCAGGGGAATGTCCCGGGGAATCGGCCTGAAATCGGCGATAAGCAACATTTTCTCAGGTAACACTATTATCAACAATTCCCTTGGCATTGATATTGATCGCAGTTCGCGCTCCAACACGTTTTACCTGAATTACCTGAACAATACCCGGGATGTGGAAGTCCAGTCGGCNGAAAATATATGGTCTTCCGGCCGGCAGGTCTACCAGTATGCCGGCAGGGATTTTACGGGACAGGTGGGAAATTTCTGGAGCGGGTATACCGGTGTGGATACGAACGGCGACGGGATCGGGGATGAGATGTATACGATACAGAGCGACATTCCCGGCCCGAATATCAATTCGGGGGGTTCGGGGGGTATCATCGACCGTGCTCCCCTTATCAGTCAGCCGCAATCATATACTCTTGTCAGTATCGCAAGCCCGTTCAATACATCACGGTTAGCCGGGGGATTTCAATCGCCTGAATTCCTCGGCGGGCTCCAGCAGCAACAGGGCAATCAACCGNTGTCCAGCAGCCCATCCCCTGCGGAAAATGCAAATCCTTCCGATCTCCGGAACCCGCTCTTTCCCTTCCTTGTACAGTACTGGTGGGTGATTCCCATTGCACTCATCATATGCGTCATTGCGGGCATCTGGTTCGAGAGAAAATGGAAGCGGAGGGAGCCTGTTGCAGGAGATAACAATACGCTCAGCTCTTCACGAAACGTCACGGTAGTGAAAAAAACCCTGCCGGCAGACGCAGACGGTGAACACGACCAGCTCCATTACGCAGCGCATCTCCCGCCGGCGCTGGAGAGGAGATATCCCGACGCAGAGTACATCGCTGAAGGTGGCGTCTCACGGGTATTCAGGGCATGGGACGAAAAGGAGGGNCGGGAGGTTGCCGTGAAGATCCCTATCCGGTTCGATGAAGTGACCGGCACCCAGTTCACAAAAGAACTCCATGTCTGGGAAGGGCTCCATCACAAGAATATCGTCGAGATCTATGCGGCCAATATCTTCCCTGTCCCCTATATCGAGATGGAATACGTAAAATCCGCTCTTGCTTCGATGAAGTTCCCTCTCGAAACAAAACAGGCAGTCGAAATTGTGAAAGGAGTTGCTGAAGGACTCCGGTATGCCCACGAACAGGGAATCGTCCACCGGGACATCAANCCCGGCAATATCATGATTACACCGGAGGGTATACCGAAGATCTCTGACTGGGGACTCTCAAAAGCAGAAGGGACCAGGCAGTCCGGATTCATCGGATTTTCCCTTGAATACGCCGCTCCCGAACAACTGGCCCCGAACATGTATGGCGAGCCCGGTCCAGGAACTGATATCTACCAGCTGGGCGTTCTCTTTTACGAGATGCTGGCAGGAGATGTACCTTTCAGGGGCGGGGGAATGGGTGAAGTGACGCATGCGATCCTGCATGATGACCCGGTACCGCTGGTTCCTGAGGGGACTGACGCCGCGTTGATCAGGGAGATCATTGCAAAATGCATGGCAAAGGAGCCAAAGAACCGGTATGGTTCGGTTTCCCTGCTACTGGATGATTTGAAAAGAATCAGATCCTGAGGGAAGAGAGGGTTATTCCCGCCCGGGACCTGTTCCTGACGGGAGGCCGGTGCACCATGCAGAGGCCCCCGNGCAGGNTTGTTCTTCTGCTGTTCTTAACTCTGTACGTCACAGGATTATGATCCCGATGGCGGGGATCCTGACGGAGGCGATCCACCCATCTGCGCACCATCCGGAGGNGTTCCCGAAGGCCGGGTACCATTCATTTCCATACCTTCGGGACGATCGCCGGACGGCCGGGTACCGTTCATCTGCATATCGCCCCGGGGTGTTCCTGAGGGCCGGGTACCGTTCATTTCCAAACCCTCAGGACGAGTTCCCGCCTGGCTGACCGACTCGTTGAACTGGTGTTTGTCCCCGGCACCTGTAGCTGCCGCCGGTGTTGTTCCATCAGACTTAGCGAGTGATGGGATTGGGGAGAGGGTGCTGCTGGTGTCAACAGATGAACTACTATCGGTACAGCCGGCAACAAGGATCCCCGCAATGAGGATGGATGATGCAATCAGCATCATGATACTGCGTTTCTGCATTGGATTCTTCTCCTGAAATGTCCGGTCATGCATTATGTATGCACGGAGCCGGCATTGTCTTCTCAGACCCAGCGGGTTCCTTCCGCAGATATCCGGCACCGGAAAGGTAAGTCACGGCAGAATACTGCCAGGACACCGGTACGGCCGGACACTCCGGGAGGAGGCCTGCAGGTCTCATGAACATCCTTCAATGATCCCCTTTGGGAGGGGATCATCCTGCATCACAATGACTAACGACTGTCTTATATTCAAAGCATGGCCGAAGTGAAATACAGTATCCGGAATGCCATTAATTGAACCAGCAGGGGTACATTATCCCATGAATAAAGGGGATTATGGCCATACAGGAATCCCCGGATTATCTCATCCTGGGTATTGTCATTAAAAAAAGTGTTCCTGAGAATTGGGGGGAATCCCTGGTACGATATCCGTTTTCGTTGAGGAATTAAAAAAGCCGGAGATAAGGAAAAAAAATCCTTATAACTCGCCGCCACCCCGGCCGTGACCACCCCGTGAGACACTCCGGAAATAAAGTACCGCCCCGGCACCAATCACAACAGCGATGATGATCCCGGCGATTACATAGGGAAATGATGAATTGCCAGATGCTGCCGGAACCGCTGTCGGAACTGCTGTGACCGTGGCAGTAATACCAGGTGTCGTGACAGTCTCATCCTCGGCTGGCTTCGTTGTCCCCATAGTGTAGGTTTTTACCGCATTTGCGGTGATGTAGTTGCTCGCCACATTGGTATTATTTCCCGCCTCATTGGTTGCCGTCAGGGATACGGAATAGGTACCTGCAGCGGCATAGCTATGGGCCGGGTTCTTTTCTGTGCTTGACGAACCGTCGCCAAACGACCAGAGCCATGACGTGGGAGTATTGGATGAGGTATCCGCGAACTGGGTAGTAAAGGGAATTGTTCCGGATCTTATATCTGCAGTGAACGATGCGACAGGTACNCCGACAGAAGTGATTGTGATATAGTCGGTCATTTTCGTCGTATTACTGCCTGCAGAATTTTTCGCCGTCAGGGAGACTGTATATTTTCCCGGTTCTGTGTATTTATGGGTCGGGTTCTGGTCGGTCGAGGTCGCATCATCGCCAAATTTCCATTTCCATGATGTCGGGGTGTTATTCGAAGTATCCGTGAACCCCACATAGAGGGGGGCTGGCCCTCTGGTCACATTTGAAGTGAAGCTGGTAATGGGCTCTGCGAAGGTAACCGAGATATACCCGGCCTTGGTCATGGTATCGCTCCCGCCGGTATTCGTAACGGTGAGCGTAACCGTGTAGGTGCCCTCCGTCGTGTACGTGTGGGACGGGTTCTGAAGCGTNGATGTATTGCCATCACCAAACGACCANACCCATGCTGTAGGGGTGTTCACCGAGGAGTCCACAAACTGGACCGTCAGAGGAGCGCTCCCGGATTCTACCGTTGACAGGAATGCTGCATCAGGTGCCGTGGCAACTGCGCCAACGACGATATGTCCGGTCTTCGAGACCGTGTTGCTCCCACCGGCATTCGTCGCTGTAAGCGTAACGGTGTACGTTCCTGCGGAAGTGTATGCATGCACCGGGTTCTGCTCGGTGGAACTGCTACCATCACCAAACGACCAGACCCAGGAGGTTGGCGAATTGGTCGATGCGTCCAGGAACTGGACGCTCGTTGGCACAGTTCCGGTTGTTACATTCGAGTGGAATAATGCAACCGGGGTGACCGCCGCAGAGCTTACGGTGATAAACCCGCTCTTGGTAGCCGTATCGCTTCCCTCAGCATTCGATGCCGTGAGCGTGACGGTATACGTTCCTGCGGAAGAGTATACATGCACCGGGTTCCGGCTTGTGGAAGTGCCACCATCGCCAAACGACCAGACCCATGACGTGGGTGTATTCGTTGTCGAATCAATGAACTGGACATTCAGCGGGATGTTCCCGGAGCTCACGTTCGAGATAAATTCTGTATGCGGTACCGATGCTGCGGCACACACCGGGACGAACAATGCTCCAAGAATGAGAAAGAGGCTTGCGACAACCAGCCTCATCAGAGAATTTCGTCCGGTAGGCCGGGAATTGTAACTACCATATGAGTGAGTTTGCAACACTGCACCTTCAGAAAGATCTCTTCTCTCCTTCATTATATATGATGCGAGTATAAGGGACGTGGATTGCGGATTCCAGCCGGATGATTACTGGCCCTTCGGACATCCCTTCTCGTGTATCAGACATCCGGCATGCCAGGATTGTTCCATCAGGTATACCAGAACCGTGGGAAAAAGTGAGGTCGGCAGGAGGTGGGATAGGCTCCTGCCTTCCTGATCCAGGAGGTGACGGCCGGTGTTGCGGGTTCCGCTGCTGTCACCCCGGTCAGGACATCGCGCGGACTGGACAGAACATGTCTCCCCTGCAGGGATACCGTGTATCGGGGTGTACTGCCTGTAACGGATTCCCTGTTCAGTCACGTGCCTGTTGTCGTTTGCGGGGTTCCTTTGATTCTCCTTATCTGCGTACTCAATCGTGCCTGCTGAACCGTTTGCTGTTCCGGACCCGTGAAAGGGTTGCCGGTCTGCATAAATACCCGCACTGTGAGGCCGGGAACATCAGGTGCACCGGTCTGTATATGCCGGAGCCCGGTGACGATTACCCTCGTTACCCGGAGATTTTAACGTGTTTGTTCTCATTCTTCTTGCCTCCTGGCAATCACCTCCATTTCCTGATGACCGCCAGACCGGGCAGTCATCCTGCATCACCATAATTCCCGGGCTTCATATATTCAGGATATGACTGGAGTACAATAATGCCACAAGTCTGGCATTATTTGAACCCGCTGGTGAATATATTCCGTGAGATCGGGATCGAGAAGAAAGAGAACAGTGTGGTACCTTGTTCGACTGCCCTGCCATACGCCACTTCCGGCCTGTACTGAAAAAAAAGGGGAAAAATTACCCATCCCGGTTTTTCCGGTGCAGGGTTTGATTCAGTTTCGTTTTCTCCGGGGTCTTGATCCTCGCGATGACTTTCCGGGTATAAAATTTTAATAACACGGAGACCTTGTTTTCAGCCTCCGGTTCATTATTCCCGCTCATTCGCTCCTCAGGGCATCGATCGGGTCCATGTTCGATGCCTTCCATGCAGGGTACAGCCCGGAAAGTACGCAGACCACCATGCCGATGAGCATCCCCTCGGGGACGTAGATAAGACTGTCCGGGAGGAAGAAGAATTCCGTGGTACCCATCATCGCATCCACCACCGAATACCCGATGACAAGGCTCATCACCCCGCCTATGCCGGCACCAAGCAGGCCGAGGATGACGGCCTCGTACACGAACATCTTCCGTATCTCCCCGGTCTCCGTACCGATGGAGAGCAGGATACCGATCTCCTGCACCCGCTCATTGACCGACATCATCATCACGTTGAAGATGCTGACGGCAGCCACCAGGAGCGAGATCCCCCCGATTGCAAGGACAAACATGGTCAGGGTTTCGAGAGTCGTCGAGATCGTATCGAGCTGGGAACTGGCGTCACTGATACGGACCGACGGGGTCTTTTCGTCCGTATTGAGCTTGGTATCGATTGCGTCCTCGATCTCCGCGATCATATCAGTATCATCAACGATCACGTTCACCTGGTCATAAACGTCTTTTCCGCCATACTGGGCGGTAAACCATTCCTTTGAGACGACGATCCCGTTGTCGGTGCTTACGCTGTCAACAACGGTACCCCGCGTATCGATAATACCGACAATCTTGACCGACGCACGGGACGCCGACGAGACCGATTCCGAAGGCGGTCCCGAGGAGGCTGAGCTGATCTTGATCTTATCCCCGACTTCTACTCCGAGAGACTCTGCAAGGGTAAGACCTACAAGGGCTTCGTTGATACTCGCGATGTTGGTCCCGTTCCCGATATCCAGGAACAGGGTCACGTCATCAGGGTCCATACCGTAGATAGTGCCCCGTGCGGGGACATTCCCCGAGGTGAACTCCGTACTGGACGAATAGATCGGGATCACCGAACCGTTCGTCCCTACTGCTGCTTTGATCTTGTTCAGCTGGGTCTTTTTAATTCCTGATTCTTCCGAAGAAGAGCCGGACTTGAATCCCGGAGGTCCCATCCTGATGGCATCGGCGGTAATAACGATCGTGTTCGCGCTCGATGAGAGCTGGTCCTTGACCTGGAGCTGCATGTTCGTTCCCAGCATCCCCATGGTGGAGATGGCCACGACACCGATCACGATACCGATCGATGCCAGGATCGAACGCAGGAAGTTCAGCCTGACGCTCCTGACCGAGAGCTGGAAGAAGATATCGCCGATCATGTTTCCTCCGCAATTCTTCCGTCTTCAAGACGTATTGTGCGGTGCGCATATTCCGCGATCTTCGGGTCATGGGTTACCAGGATCACGGTCTTTCCTTCCTTGTGCAGTCCGCAGAGGATCTCCATGATCTGGTAACCGGTCTTCCGGTCAAGGTTGCCGGTGGGTTCATCGCAGAGCAGGATCTTCGGGTCGTTGACAAGCGCCCGGGCTATCGCCACACGCTGCTGCTGTCCGCCCGAGAGCTGGGTGGGGCGGTGAATGGCCATATCCTTGTCTATCCCCACGGCATCGAGCAGGGCGGTAGCCCTGCCGGTGGTGTCGCGTTTCTTGAATTTCAGGATGAGCGGGTACTCCACGTTCTCGTAGGCCGAGAGGAGGGGGATCAGGTAGAACTTCTGGAAGATGTACCCGATGGCATCGCGCCGGAGGTGCGTCCGCTCCAGGTTGGTCATCATTGCCACGTCTTTACCATCGATAAAGAGGTTTCCCGTTGTGGGAACATCGAGAATTCCCAGCTGGTTCATCATCGTCGATTTGCCGGAGCCCGACGGCCCCATGATCGCAACGAAATCGTTCTCCATGATGTCGAGCGAGACGTGGTTGAGCGCCGTGAAATCCCCGCTCTCGAGGTGGTACGTCTTGGTGACATCCACCAGGCTGATAAGGGGAGTATCGGTCATATCCGACCCCTCACTGCTTTTTTATCTTTGACATAATCCATTTCCGCCTGGTATACGCAACGATACCGGCAATGATGAGGACGAACATTGCGATGACCGGGTAGAACGAGCTGAGGCCACCCTTTGCACTCGTGATGCTGGAAAGGACGCTGCTCGATGATGATGATGACCCGCCCGGTCCGCCGCCCATGTTGCCACCCGGTCCGCCCATGCCACTTGGGGCACCCTGCATGCTGCTGGTGCCCGAAGACCTGGAGGTGCTCGTGCTGGTACTGCCAGAGGGCATACCTCCGGCACTGGAATATGACGTCAGATCCAGGGTCTTGGTGACGGAGTAATCATTGCCATTGGCATCCTTCCAGTGGATAACCAGCGGGACGGATTTGAGATCCGCACAGGTGAAGGTGATCTCGAAACTGGACGAGTCGTCAGCGGCGAGGCTGCCAACTGCGTATTCAGGATAGGTGCCTGTACCGGTTGCGGGCGATCCTACCGTGACAACCATCCCGTTTGCATCCGAGATCCCCGTATTGCTGATATCCCCGGAAAGATCGTAGGCGGTGCCCTGGGATGTGAGCACAAGGTTATTGGTGGTCGGAACTGCTGCGGTCTTGTCATTTCCGATCTTTATCGGCAGGACCACATCGGTGGAATGATCGGTATCCCCGTTCTGGTACGTGATGTGGAAGGCCACGTCGCCCGCGTCATGGGCAGTCACCGTAAAGGGAACATCAACAGAACTTTGTGCCTCCAGTGTGCCGATGTAATCCTGCGATGGACTGAGTTCAAAACCGCTTCCGGATGATGTGACCACGATATTATCAATCGCTCCGTCCCGGGGATTGATAATGGTCAGGTTGACCGTCTTTTCTGCGTCCAGGGGAAACGAATCGGGCTTTTCCGTTACGCTGGCCATGAGATCCTGGGAATCAATCCTGATGGTGAACGGGTAATGTACCGTTGCTCCGTTTACGGTCTGGATCGTGAACATTGCAAAGTAAGTTCCATCACCATCGGGATGTTCACCGGTTACAACGAAATCGTAGGTGATCGAAGATCCCGACACAAGATAACTGACCGTCTGCCAGGTATCCTTTTTCGTCACATGGAGATCATCGCTGACAATGTCCGGATTAGAGACCCCGATAGAGGTATTGGCCGAATTCGACACTGTTACAGACACCGTTCCGTCTTCATACGGATACAGTACTTCCGGATCCATCACAACGGAAGAGATATACACATTTTCCAGTTCGGTCTTCTGCGCTGCTCCGTCTGCACTTACAACCTGTACTGCAGACGCAATCAGCAACACCAGGATTATGCTTGCGATCGAGGTAATTTTCATCATATTTTCTCTCTTTTTTGTAGACTGGATCTGGCAGGTATCATGCCCTTTTCAGAGCAGCAGCCACCATTTCTCTGCTGATATCCTACCCAGGGTACTTTTCTTCATCACGATGCTGCCGGGTACTCATATATTCGCATCATGGACCCGGGCGAATTATTGACCATAAACCGGAATACCTGAACCCGGGAGTTCACTATATGATGGCGATACGGTACTCATCCCGGTATAAAGCCGTCGTTACCCGGTTTCCTGTTCAGATAACCGGAAATCTCCCGGGTTCTGTTCCAAAAGCCCCGCAGGTTTTTAAAAAACCGGTAACCGAATCGCATATCCGAAAAAGACAGTATCGTTTTCCGGACCGGATCGGGTAAGGAGAGGATGAGGAGGCCGATCCAATGGATCCCGGAAAACCTGCTTTTGCATCCTCTCATATCTTTTTAATCCCGCACTACCCACCTTAACCATAATGTGCGGCATTGCGGGGCAGTACTGTTTTGATGGCCGGGCACCGGACAGGGAACTGCTGGCACGAATGTCAGAACAACTCATTCACCGGGGACCTGACGGCGTTGGAACGGAGATCCGGGGCTGCATGGGACTCGTACACCGCAGGCTTGCCATCATCGATCTTTCTGATGACGGCCTCCAGCCAATGACTAATGAGGACAAAACACTCTGGCTGCTGTTCAACGGTGAGATCTATAACTATATCGAGCTCCGCGAGGAGTTGGTTGGGAAAGGACACCGCTTCCATTCCCGGTCAGACACTGAGGTAATCCTGCATGCCTATGAGGAATGGGGGACCGGATGTCTCCAGCGGTTCAACGGAATGTGGGCATTTGCCCTGTGGGATGAAACGGCACAGCACCTCTTCTGTGCACGGGACCGGTTCGGTATCAAACCGTTCTATTATACAACGATCAATGGATCCTTCCTGTTTGCTTCCGAGATCAAGGCGCTTCTGTCGCACCCGGATGCCGGGAAAACACCGGATGATGAGATACTGGGTACCTATCTCGCATGGGGGGTGCAGGACCACTCGGCCCGGACAATGTTCGACGGCATTCTCCAGCTGAAACCGGCCCATGCACTCATCGTCACGAAAGATGGGCCCCGGACACCATACCAGTACTGGGATGTAACGGTCAATGGCGCAGTCCGGTCAGATGCCCGGACTGGACAGGAACCAGATCGTTTCCTCGATCTGCTCCGTGACGCAACCCGCATCCACTTACGAAGCGATGTCGCCGTTGGTACGTGTCTTTCGGGAGGGATAGACTCCTCAACCCTTGCCGTTCTCATCAATAACCTTATCCGGGACGAAGCCCCCGCAAGTGTCAGCGACCGGCAAAAAACCTTCTCGGTCGTGTTTTCCGACAAGCGGTTCGATGAGAGCCGGTATATCGACGAGATCGTGAACGTGACCGGTGTCGACTCCCACCGGACCGAGCCGGCGCCGGAACAGCTCTGGGACGATATCGACCGGTTGATCTGGGTGCAGGACGAGCCGTTCGGGTCGCTTTCCATCTATGCCCAGTATTGCGTGATGCGGCTTGCAAAGAAAAGCGTAAAAGTCGTCCTGGACGGGCAGGGGGCAGACGAGCTTCTTGCGGGATATCTCGCATACCAGGCAGGGTATATACGGGGGCTTGTGCACGCGTTCCACCCCGGTATTGCACTCCGTGAGATTTTCGGCAGCTTCCGGAACCATCATGGGTTTTTCAGCTCAGCGCTCATTCAGCTCTTTGCACGCAGGTCCCGGCGAAGCCTCCTGACCGTAACGGTTCCTCCGGTTGACCGGTATGCCGGCAGTCTTCCTGAAATACTCCGGCGCGAGCTCTGTTCAACGAACCTGCCGGCTCTCCTCCATTACGAGGACCGGAACGCCATGGCATTCTCCATCGAGTCGCGGGTACCCTATCTCGATGTCCGTCTCGTGGAGTACGTGGCATCGCTCCCGCTTGACCGGAAGATCCGGAACGGTGTGACAAAAATCGCCCTGCGGAGCGCTGTGAAGGGGATTATCCCGGAATCTGTCCGCTGCAGGATGGACAAGATGGGTTTTGTCACTCCCGAAGAGATCTGGATGAAGGAAACCCTCCGGCCGTTCGTTCTTGCTGTTCTCAGTACTGACAGTTTCCGGGAACGGCCTTACTGGAATGCGGATGCGGTCATGAAAGATTACGTGACATTCATTGACGGGAAGTCGGCATATTCCCCGGAGGTGTGGCGGATCGTCTGCACAGAA
>JGI20214J51088_10001451_pt1 | contig 16191 bp, 14 predicted proteins | sample WetSurMetagenome_FD_51088 | JGI IMG/M metagenome (IMG submission 51088) | reverse complement strand
ACAAATATGGCAAGATTGTAACAATCGGTACCATCTACTCAGATAGACCCAATCTCAATTTAACACATTATACAACTGCTAAAGCAGCTTTAGAAGGATTCACAAAGTCGTTAGCTTTAGAGCTGGCTCCTAAAGGAATTTATGTAAATATGATTTCCCCCAGCATAATCAGCACTGAACTTACAGCAGATATTCCTGAGAAAATAAAATTACTGACAATAGCTCAAACTCCTCTCAGACGTTTGGCTACACCTGAAGATGTTGCTGGTGCGATTAGTTTCCTGGCTAGTGACAAATCGAATTTCTTATCTGGTGAGAATATTCGTTTAAATGGCGGACAAGTAATGATTTGACGATGGATAGTTTAAAGTATTCAGAAATATTAAAGCAAAACGCAATTTTAGCTAAAGACGTTGAAAATATCCCATCCTATAGAATTAATGTTCTATCAAATTTCACATGCAATCAGTTGAAGGATATACTGGAATTCAATTTGCGTGCATCAAAATTAAATCCTGAAGTAAAGCTTGGTAACTACGACAACATAATACAGGAAAGCTATAATTGTTTCGGTGCACAATTAGTGATTGTTCAGTATGACCTTATAAATATTATAGATAAATATCCAAATTTCATCGAAGATTTCTCCGAGGAGCAAATTTTATCATTATTTCAAACGGTGAAGTTGGATATAGATTTAGTAATTAATAATTTACAATTAATTCCAGCTGTAGTTTTTAACACCTTCTCTGCTATTGGCGTCTACTTAAATGCCGTAATTCCTTCTAAAGCAGATTTGCTGGCCCGAAAATTAAATGAATACCTTTATTCGATAAAAGCTACCAATCTACATGTTTTAGATATTAATTCTGCGATTGCAAAAGTAGGCTTACATAATACTTTTGATTTTCGAATGTTTTATTTATCTAAATCCATATACACAATTTCATTCTGGAAAGAGTATGTTTATGAGCTTTCAACTATTGTATACCGATATACAGGTAAGCTTAAAAAGATAATCATTTTTGATTGCGATAATACTTTGTGGAAAGGCATTCTTGGTGAGGACGGAATGACAGGAATTGATATGTCACCTCAATCAAAAACAGGCCAGATATATAATAAAATACAACAAATAGCTGTATGGCTCAGCAATCAAGGTATACTTGTCGCTTTATGCAGTAAGAATAATTCAGCGGATGTTGAAAAAGTAATGGCAGAGCATCCTGATATGAGATTGAAGAAAGATCATGTTGTTATCAGTAAGATCAATTGGCTGGATAAAGAAAATAATTTAAGAGAAATTGCGAAGGAGCTTAATATTGGATTAGATAGTTTTGTTTTTGTCGATGATTCATCCTTTGAGGTAAATCTGATAAACCAACAGGTACCTGAGATCCTTACATTACAAGTACCTGCAGCATTACATGAATATCCCGATCAGCTCTTAAAGCTAATTGAAAGATATTTTTATTTGTCTGGGAATACTGCCGATATAGATAAAACAAAACAATATAAAGTTCAATCTCAACGCGACGAAGAGAAAAGTAAACATCATTCTTTAGAAGATTATTTATCCTCTATCGGAATTGAAATTACAATTAAAGAAAATGATGCAACTCAGGTTGAAAGAATCGCTCAACTTACTCAGAAAACGAATCAATTTAATCTGACTACAAAGCGATATACTGAGAAACAAATTGAAATATTCATGAATAGTGATAAGGAAAATGTTTTTTCTGTTTCAGTTAGTGATAAATTTGGAGATAGTGGATTAACAGCTGTTTGTATCTTACAGGAGAATAATGAAATTGTTAGTATAGATACCTTCCTGATGAGTTGCAGAATTATGGGCCGTAATATCGAATATGCCATAATGAACTACCTCGTTAAAACATATGAACAGAGGGGTTTTAAGATAATAGAATCTGCGTATTTCCCGACTATTAAAAATATACCTGTAACTAATTTTTATGACGAATCAGGTTTCTTTCTGGTGAAACAGGAAGAGACCAAAAAGGAATATAAATTATTAATTTCTGATTATAAACCGCGTAATATTGAATATATTAAAATAAAATGCTAATTATGGACAAAATAGAATTAGCCATTCAGCAAATAATGGCGAATGTTTTTACAGTGCCTTTAGAACAAATTACCGTGGAATCTACTCAAAATCAGATTGATGCCTGGGATTCGCTGAAACATCTTAATTTGGTAGTTGCTCTTGAGGAAGAATTTGATATAACTTTTCCTGTTGAAGAAATTGGCAGTCTGATTTCATTTAAACTCATCAAGGTCATCATAAATGAACAACTTCAAAAAGACGGAAAGACATATTAATAAAGTTCAAATAATATCCAATAATTAATTTTATATCTTATGAAACCTGAATATATTGATCATATCGGGATCGCTGTAAAAAGCATTGAAGAAAGTATACCTTTATATGAGAGCCTCTTAGGAACCAAATGCTATTCAATTGAGAATGTGGAGGACCAATTTGTAAAGACAGCCTTTTTCAAGATTGGACAAACAAAGATCGAATTGTTGGAGTCAACCAATCCGGAGGGGCCTATTGGAACCTTTATTGAAAACAGAGGCGAAGGAATTCATCACATTGCTTTTGCTGTGGCCAATACGGATGAGGCTTTAAATGATGCTAAAGCTAATGGTATTCGCTTGATTGACAGAGTTTCGCGCAGAGGAGCAGAAGAAATGAATATTGGATTTCTTAATCCGCGATCAACAAAAGGTGTTTTAATTGAATTTTGTTCAAAGTAATTCCTATCAATCTTAGGGATCGAATCGGTAATTATTCAAAAATTACAGGATTTGAAAGGCTTTTTCCGGAAGTTAAAATCCGTTATGCGACTTTGTCATTATTAAATGTCAAAATTCAACAATCTTTGACTTTTTTACCAAAGCAATAATTAATGGAAATCCTTCAATATAGAAATAGTATTTTTTCCTCCAATACATACCTTTTATTCAAAAAGGAATTTACAGACGTTTGGTTGATTGATCCTGGTGATACTGACCAGATTATTGGTTGGATAGAGGGCAATAGTAAAATTATTAAGGGCATTCTTTTAACTCATTCTCATTTTGATCATATCTACGGAGTTAACTATCTGGTGAAGATGTTTCCTGAAATTAGTATTTATGCATCTTTTCATGCTAAGGAGGGATTGTACAACGAAAAACTGAATGGTTCGCTTTATAAAGAAATCCCTTTTATAATTAAAAAGCAGGATATTATTATTGTAAAAGATAATGACCTGATAGAATTATGGAAAGGTTCATTTCTGAAAGTAATTGAAACACCAGGTCACGGCAGAGATTGCTTATCCTTTGAGATTGAAAAGAATCTTTTTACCGGCGACGCTTTAATACCTGGAATCAAGGTTTTTACAAAGAGAAAATATGGTGACAAAGATATTGCTCAGAATTCAATAACCAGAATCTTTGATCAATTTGATGATTTGACTATTATATGGCCCGGGCATGAAAGAAGCTGTTTGTTAGGCGATTTAAAGTCATGATTTCGCCCGGTAATATATTAATCGTTTTAAAATCTTTTCGAAAGAAATAGTAGGAGAAAATGAATTTGTACAAATGTTTTTTTAAAAGGATAATTGATATAGTAATTTCGATTATTGCTCTCATAGTTTCCTTTCCAATTTTACTAATTGTAATATCGGCACTTAAGTTAGCCAATAAAACTGAGGGTGTTTTTTTTGTACAGGAACGTACCGGGAAGAAAGGAAGGATATTTAAAATACTTAAGTTGAAAACTATGAGTGAAAAAGTGGACTATGAAGGTAATTTATTACCGGATAGTGAACGTTTAACCCGGATTGGTAAGTTTTTGAGATCAACATCATTAGATGAAATTCCTCAATTGATAAATGTTTTAAAGGGTGATATGTCATTAATAGGCCCCAGACCTTTATTGCCACAATATTTGCCACTATACTCGAAGGACCAGGCTCGTCGGCATGAAGTTCGTCCGGGCATCACCGGATGGGCACAGGTAAACGGGAGAAGTACTTCGAAATTCAGCGTGCGCTTTGAGTATGATACATGGTATATTGACCATTTGTCCTTTAAACTTGATTTGTTGATTATCCTGAGAACAATAGGAAAAGTGATAACTTCGGAAGACGTTAATACTGAACAAGATCCAGAGGAAATAATGGACTTTGAAAGCAAATCATAATATATTGAAATAAAAAAATATTTATGGTTTTTTTTGTGTTATTTGTTTTCTACAGCTCATAATAAGGATGTAACGAGGTCCGGTATTGTTTTCATAAAAACATGTTACTACAGGTATTTATTTGAAAATTGACAATAATATAATTGAAATCATATTAGAATGAACAAAAAAATATGGCTTTCCTCTCCTCATATGGGAGGAGGAGAAATGAAATACATACAAGAAGCATTTGATACAAACTGGATAGCCCCTTTAGGGCCAAATGTCACCGCTTTTGAAAATGAATTGGCAAAATACTTGGGAGTCAAACATGTAGCGGCACTTTCATCAGGTACAGCTGCTATTCATCTTGCCCTTATTATTTTAGGTGTGAAAGCCGGAGATGAAGTAATATCTTCTTCGTTTACTTTTTCTGCAACTGTCAACCCAATTGCTTACCAGGGTGCAATTCCTATATTAATTGATTCAGAAGAAGAATCCTGGAATATGGATCCCGAATTACTTGAAAAAGCTATACTCGATAGAATAGCAAGAGGGAAAAAACCGAAGGCAATTATTGTAGTCCATTTATATGGTACGCCTGCGAAGATTATTGAACTTATAAACATCGCTAAAAAGTATGAAATACCTGTAATTGAAGATGCCGCTGAAGCATTGGGTAGTAAGTACAATGGTAAAGCATGTGGAACTTTTGGGGATATGGGAATATTGTCATTTAATGGAAATAAAATTATTACAACTTCTGGGGGAGGTGCATTAATTTCTAATAACATTGATTATATTCAAAAAGCAAGATTTTTGGCGACACAGGCGAGAGATAAGGCTCCACATTATCAACATTCTCAGATTGGGTATAATTATAGAATGAGCAATGTCTTAGCTGGTATTGGAAGAGGTCAGCTTGAAGTCATTGAAGAAAGAGTCGCAAAACGGAGACTAAATTTTGACTTTTATTGCAATAATCTAAAACATCTGAAAGGTGTTTCATTCTTACAGATTAATGAACCATTTTTTACAAATAGGTGGTTGACAACAATTTTAATTGATCCAACAAAAACGAAGGGTATTTCTTGTTATGATATCCATCTGGCATTAGAAAAAGAAAATATTGAAACAAGACCATTATGGAAACCGATGCACTTGCAACCAATTTTTAATAATTGTCCTGTGTACATAAATGGAGCTTCAGAAAAGCTATTTAATTTCGGATTATGTCTACCATCAGGTTCTAACCTGAGCGATCAGGATTTAGATAGGATATTAGTCAAAATTAATCAGACTTTTGCTCAAGAATAAAACTAGAATTAAGAATGAACCACATTAAATTAAGCAGACAGAATATACTTATTAATATATTTTTTTGATCGCATTTCTAATTATCAGATTTTGTTAAATAATAAATGAAAATTTTATCGGCTGATATTCAGCAAAAATACAAAAGTGAAATATGTCTTGTCAATATGGCAATGCTTTTTTATTTATTTAGAAACGCAATTCCATTATTTAAATATCCATTCCTTCTGATATATATTTATTTATTAGTTTATTCTGTCCTGAATTATAGAAAACGTTTAGGTTCAACTTTTATAGAATTTGTTAGAGATTATAATAAAATTCTAATTCTTGCATTATTACTCGTATTTTCATTTCTATCATCAAATAAGCTTTATCTGGTAACCTTTAAGGATTTGGCTAATATGTTTGTATTATTATCAATATTTTTTATCACATCCATAATTGTTAGAGAAAAGGAATTCAAATTTTATGTATCAAATCTGGTTTATTTAATCGCATTTTTTGCGGTTGGAATATCCATCTTAGGAGTCATGAATGTGTTGGGTATCTTTTCTTTAAATGACATCTCTCAAACTAACAATGTTTCATGGACCATCTCTGATATTTCAACATCCATAGACTATAATTTTTCTATCATACCCTCCTTCTTTGGGATTTTTGTGGTATTATTTTTATTACATAAGGATAATTCGAAACTTAAAATTATTGCTTACAATATTTTGTTGATTCTATTTTCTATAAATATTATTTTATCTGGCTCCAGAAGAGGATTATTAGCACTTATTGCGATTTTAACTTTGCTTTTGTTAGCACAGCTTTTTACATTTATAAAAAAGAATGATTTTCTAAAAAAATTAGGATTGAATTCAAGGTACTTCCTTATATCCTTTTTTTTAATGATTGCAGTTTCTTCACTTATTGTATTTAACTCTGATTATGCTTTTAAGGTTAAGCTATTAAATTTTTTCGGAGTAAAGGATATCCAAAATGCAAAAGTGCAAGTTGTTTTGAAAATTATGAAGTATACTTCAATTGATAAGGACCATAGTTCGTTTAAAGAATTCTATTCTCGCATTTGGCCAACTATTCCGGAAGATCCTGATAGTGGTTGGGGAACAAGACCACACAAAACCATATTTCCATTGACTGGCATAAATGTTAAAATATTACCAAAAGGTATAAAGGGGTATTTATTGGATAGTACCACTTCCGCTAATTATTATGACTGGATTGATTTGTCTGAAAATTTTACTCTAGTAGCAAAATTTAAGGTTACTAAGGGGGAAAGATGTAAAGCCTCTGTTTATTGTTTTACTTCAAATGATTTTGATGGTTCCACCGCAAGCCTTAGTGTACAATCGTCATGTTTGACAGATGGAATTGTATTTGGTAAAACAGGAGCGTCTTATGATATGGAGAATAAAGGTTCATGGCAGAAGTTGGAAATTGAGTTTGAATGTAATGACGGGGAAGTTCCAATTTGGATGAGCTTTCAGAAGAAAGGTGTTAAGAATTTCAAGAAATTAAAAGGATATGTAATTTTTGCTTACCCTTGTTCTGAAAAAAATCAAAAGTCAGGGAAATCAAGTAATAAAAATAAAATGGATAATACTCAACCTGAATTATTTGATTTATTTAAATCAGAAACATACAGACAAGGCAAGGATTCATCAGGAATGTATTACAAAATTATTCAGACTAATGGTTCATCTGGTTTGAAGAGTACACAACACTACGGGCCAAACATAATTTTAACACACAAAAATATTTTGTATAACCAAAAACCGTTATACTCGAGTTTGTTTTGTTTTCCAAATTCAATCTTGTCCTTTTCCGGTTTAGTTCAGCATGACTCTGATCCTATAAGAAGATTTGTTTCTAAATTGATTTCTGAGGATACAACTTATTATCCATACAAATCAAATATTGTTCTTGATAGATTTTCAAATCCTTTTTTTGCAGACCGACTATTAAGATGGCAATTTTCATTGGAAATATTTTCAAAAGAATACACCTGGAAGCAAAAGCTTTTTGGAGGTGGATTTAATTTTCTGAACTGGTATGGATTCTACTTCATAAAAGATAAGACTTCCAGCGACTGGCCCCATAATCCTTTTCTCTCTATTCTCTTATATTCTGGTGTTTTGGGGTTACTGATCTATTGCATCTTTATCTATATGGTGTTCTACTACTATATAAAATACATAAAGGAATACCCTCTGCTATTTTTCTTCTTTCTCATTACTTTCTTCTTCTCTTTTTTCAGCGGTGGAAGTCCCTTCGATCCCCCTGTGATGGGTTTTTTCAATATCCTTCCTTTCTTCATCCATTCAATTCATAAGAGGGGAAAATTAGAGAGCATAGATATTGAAGCGTGAAACACATATTTTTTCGTAATCTTGATTCTCTTTGGAAAATATATTAGTTTCGATCATTACAGTATCGCATAACAGTGCACTTACTATTTCAGATACTGTAAAATCAGTCTTAAATCAGACTTATCCACACATTGAATATATCATTATTGATGGCGCTTCCACAGACGGCACAATTGATGTTATAAATTCTTTTGGTAATGCGATATCAAAATTTGTTACTGAACCCGACAAAGGTATCTATGACGCTATAAACAAAGGAATAAGGCTTTCTTCAGGAGAGATCATCGGCATACTTAATTCTGACGATTTTTTTTATGACGGCAATGTTATTGCCAGTGTAGTACACACTTTTCTAAATAATGATATTGATGCCGTAATAGGAGATGTTCTGTTTGTAGATCCGGTAAATAGTTCAAAAGTAGTAAGGTATTATTCCTCAAAACATTTTAATATAAATAAATTCAAATTCGGATTTATGCCTCCTCATCCTAGTTTTTATGTCAGACGAGATCTGTACGAAAAATTTGGATACTATAAAACCGATTACAAAATTGCAGCCGATTTTGAATTGGTGTTACGATTTCTTCGCATCTACAATATCAGTTATAAGTATCTCGAAATGCCTTTTGTATCTATGAGGAGTGGAGGAGTAAGCAACAAATCTATTTCAAGTAATTTAACTCTGAACAAAGAAATCGCCAGAGCATGCAGGGAAAATGGGATCATTACCAATTATCTTTTGATCTATTCAAAATACTTCACGAAAATATTCCAATTCTTTGGTAAGAGATTGAAGAATTAATATGACTAGAGTATTAATTACTGGTTCTAACAGCTTTGTGGGTGTAAATTTCAGGAGATTTTCAAAATACAGAGATGTAGAGGAAGTATCATTACGGGATAATAAACCTGAGGATATAGAATTTAGGAAATATGATGTAGTCTTACATCTCGCTGCAATCGTGCATCAATCAGAGAAGATTAGTGATGAAGAGTATTTTAAAGTAAACAGGGATCTGTGCCTGCGTGTGGCCGAAGAATCAAAAAAGGCTGGCGTTAAGCAATTCGTCTTTTTAAGTACTCTGAAAGTATACGGTGATTTTATTAACGGAACCGGCTTGCGAAATGAGGATTCCATTTGTTTCCCCGATGATGCATATGGTAAAAGTAAGTATGCGGCTGAAATTGAACTAAGAAAACTGGAAGATAAAAATTTTATTGTATCCATAATCAGGACTCCTCTCGTTTACGGAGAGGATGTAAAAGCAAATATGATCAAGCTTGTTAAACTCATTGATGCTATGCCTCTTTTACCATTTGCAGGCATTGAAAATAAAAGAAATTTTACTTTTGCTGAGAACCTGGTTGGATTCATCGACCGGATTATTGAAAAAAAAGCTTCAGGAGTTTTCATTGCAATGGATAATAATGCATTGACTACCTCTGAGCTTGTCGGAATTATTTCAGGTTACCTTGGGAAAAGAGTAAGATTATTTAAACTCCCAGGGATAGTTGCAAAATTGGGCTGTGTAGTATTTCCGGAATATTTTAAAAGACTTTTTGGTTCAATGGAATTCTCTAACAAGCTTACTCTTGAGCAACTTGATTATAAACCTCCTTATTCAACCCGGGAGGGTTTAAAAAAAATGACGGATTATTATCTTGAATGTAAAAAGAAAAAAATCCCTGATCATTCAAAGCCAGCTATTTACTGAACGATACTCTAATACCTGTTTGTAATTTGAAACTTATCCTCATTCTTGGAATTATTATTGTTTTGGGATTTATCTCATTTGTACTTACATATTATATTATGCGATATGCGGTCAGAAACAAAATGACCGTAGTGCCAAATGAGAGGAGTTTACACGATATGCCAACTCCGAAAGGAGGAGGAATTGCTATTGTGCTAACATGGTACATTGGTATTTCAGTTTTGTTCTTTTTAGGAATAATAGAACGTGGTCTCTTTTTCGCTTTATTGTGTGGAATCCTTCTGGCTGTTGTAAGTCTGATTGATGATATCGGAGGACTTAAGCCTGTTATTCGACTCATTGTCCAGTTCATAACGGCAATCATTGCTTTTATCTTTCTGGAAGGACTTCGTCCCCTGGTTATGCCCCAGATTAATATCAACTATAATTTTGTTGTTTATCCTGTTGCAATTATTGGTATGGTTTGGTTTATCAACCTTTTCAACTTTATGGATGGGGTGGATGGATTTGCCTCAACTGAAGCAATCATTATTTGCGCCGTATTTTTTGTTTTTACCTGGGGTATGGTCTCAATATTATTGATTGCCTGCATAACAGGGTTCTTATACTGGAACTGGCCTAAAGCTTCCATATTTATGGGTGACACAGGAAGCACGCAACTTGGATTCATTCTGGTTGTGTTAGGAATCTATTATCATAATACCCTCGAGTTTTCAATACTGAACTGGATAATGCTCACATCTCCATTCTGGTTCGATGCAACACTTACACTCTTCAGAAGATGGAGAAATGGAGAGAAGCTCAGTGAAGCTCACAGAAAACATGTATACCAGAGAATAGTGCAGGCCGGATCTTCGCATGAACAGGTAAATCTATATCTGCTTTTAGTCAATGTGTTTATCATTTTTCTGATCATTCTCTACAGGGAATATAAGATTTTACAAATTCCACTATTTGCCTTAAGTCTTGTATTCTTTTATCTGATTGCCAGACAAGTCGATAAACGGGTGCCTTTTGGAAAAAAACTTACCGTTGAGAACAAATTTTAAATTTTATCCATTTCATCTCCTGAAATCAGAAATTGTCAGGAGTTCAACCGTACTGATTTCCGGTACCGTTATCGCACAATTGGTATCAATACTTCTTCAGCCGATCCTCAGAAGGCTTTATACACCTGAAACATTTGGAATCCTGTCGGCTTACCTAAGCATAATAGGTATGATTGTGATATTATGTTCATTAAGGTATGATGATACGATTGTTTTGCCAAAATCCGATAAAGAATCGATCAATCTGGTTGGACTCTCTCTGCTTATCAGCTTTTGTTTCAACCTACTGATTTTTATTCTGGTCCTTATCCTGGGCAGTAAACTCAAGCAGTTTCTCAACCTTCCGGCAAATTTTCCTGTAAAGATCCTTTACATAATTCCCACCGGTGCTTTTCTCTTCAGTATTTACCAGACATTAAACTCATGGCTCATAAGGAAAAAGAAATACATTTCAGTATCTGTTAACAAGCTGGTGCGTCGCAGTTCTGAAGGTTCAGCACAGATAATATTTGCCCTTCTCAAATCATTTAACGGGCTGATCTATAGTGATATTATCGGACAGACTGCAAATGCGGCAACTGCAGCAGTTCAATCGAAAAAATACGGGTTGAATCTGAATTTATTAAGTATTACCAAAATAAAATATGTCTTCAGAAAATATTCTGAGTTTCCAAAGTTTAATCTTGTTCCGGCTTTTATGAGTTCCTGTAGTTTTCTTCTTCCTCCGATCTTTATAGTTAAATTCTTCTCGCCCGAAACAGCCGGTTTTTTCGATCTTTCCAAATTGTTGCTTTCAATACCATTGGCTCTGATAGCATCTTCAATTTCAAATGTGCTGCTTCAACGGATATCTGAGAAATTTAACCGAAAAGAAAGTTTTATGAATGATATAATACCTGTTCTTTTCGTCGTAATGATAATAGCACTCATTGAGATTATTGCAATCATCCTTTTCGGAGAGAATCTGTTTAAAATTATATTTGGTTCCCAATGGATAACCTCAGGAATAATTTCTAAAATCATGGTCTGGTCATTTTCACTTAATTTCATTGCATCTTCTTTCACGAGTATTTTTGTTTCAATGAGAAAAATTAAAACATACAGCATCTGGCAATTTATATACTTCATTTCAATTCTCTCCTTATTGTTCTTTAAACACCTGCCATTTACTGACTTTCTCAAAATTTATGTGCTGATAGAAGTATTGTGTTACGTCGGCATCGGATTTGTTATGTTCGCTATTGTTTACCGGTATGAATCTTCTTTGATAAAATTAAATGATTAGAATTATTTCTGACTATAAATAGTAGCCGGAAATATCTAAAATCCATTCAACCAGCTAATTAAATGAGTTTCAGGCTATTCTCTATAAGTTCAATGTATTCAGGTTACCTCGATTCATTTTATCATAAGTATCCTGATATTCAAAGTCTTTCATTTGCAGAACATAAGCAGTTATTACTTGATGATACAACCGAATTTGCCGGGTCGTATGTCAGAAATTTCAGAAAACTAGGCATCGAAACTGACTTTGCTATCTGCAATGACTTAAATCTTCAAAAAAAATGGGGAAGAGAAAAGAAAATAAGTGAGGAAAAAAATTGGGATATACTCAGTGACCAGATTCTCTCATTTTTGCCGGATGTCCTGTGGATTGAAAATCTAAGTTATGTGACCCCCGAATTCCTGAGATTTGTCCGAATAAATACACCTTGTATAAAGTTAATAGCTGCAAATCATGGTTCCCCTTTCAATGCGAAAGTTCTCGCAAGCCTGGCAGATGTCGATTTTGTTATTACCTGCACACCTGGTTTGAAATCAGATATTGAAGCCCTTGGAAAGAAATCATATCTTGTTTATCATGGTTTCGATACTGATCTGCTGAAGCGTGTTACATCCATGCCCGGATTTACTGATAACGATTTTATCTTTTCCGGATCACTGATAACAGGTGGAGATTTTCATACTCAAAGGATTAGGCTCATTGAGCTGATTTTGAAGGAAAAAGTACCTATAAACCTGTATGTCAACCTCGAGAAAAATTACAGGATTAAAATCAAACAATATATTTATCATTTTTCTGGCTTCTTAGAGAAAACAGGTCTGGATAATGTATTTGGTAAACTCCCTCTGCTCCGGTATGGGAAAACGTGGGTTGACTCATATTCTGATGCCCTCTTAAGACAAAATAATTCTCCTGTTTACGGAATAGATATGTTTAACCTTATCATGAGATCAAAAATCATTTTAAATTTTCATATCGGTATCGCCGGAGACTATGCAGGGAATATGAGGATGTTTGAGGTAACCGGCCTAGGAACCTGTCTGCTGACAGATAACAAGAAAAACATGAGCGAACTTTTTGATACAGATAATGAGGTGGTGGTATATGACAACGAAGAAGACTGTATTGCAAAAGTAAAGTGGTTGCTTGATCATGATGAAGAAAGAAAAAAAATTGCTTTATCAGGTCAGCAGAAAACACTTAAATGCCACACGGTAGAAGACAGATGCAAAGATATTTTTGAAATAATGAATAATGAACTGAGGTATTCAGTCAATAAAAAATGATACAGATAAAACCATTTATAGCTGATAAATGCTCTTGTGTCTGCGGTGGAGAGTTTCAGTTTAATGAATTACTCTGGCAGGGATTGCATATTTGTGAGAAACTGATATGTAATAAATGCAATCAACTCAGAATTAATTCACTGCCAGTTAACCAGGCTGCTATTGAACAATATTCCTGGTATCCCGATTCTGGAGTGATTACAGATTTTAACGGAAACAATATAAAAGAAAACTGGTTTACTGATAAACTTATAAGTCTTGCAAAACCAGTTAATGAAAATGTCGATATTGATATTGAAAAGATTGCTCATCATGATAATGTTCTGATTCTTAATACCCTGGATTATGTGTATGGACATTCTTTTCTATTTCTGCTTAACCTTCAGAGAATAATAAATACTGAAAAAAACAGGGGAATTATTGTTATTGTGCAGCCTATGCTCAGATGGCTGGTTCCGAAAGCAGGAATTGCAGAAGTATGGACAGTAAAACTTGGATTTCAAAAATTTCATAATTTCTATCCGGTCCTTTCCGAAAAAATTAATTCAGAGTTAAAACGGTTTGAAAGAGTATGGTTAAGCAATGGTCATGTAATCCCCACTAATGAGAATATTAAAATAGAAATGTTCACGGGTATCAAACCATATGATTTTTTAAAAGAACCTGTTAAACCCGGAATTACTTTTATATGGCGGGAGGATCCTGATCGTTTATGGATAAGAAATATATTCCTGTTGAAAGGGCTGAAGAAACTGGGTTTCAGGAGAGTTTTGATTCCCTTCCAATATTTAAGAGTGCTCCTGATCTTTCGGTTTCTAAGAAACAAACTTGGAAATAATTTTATCTATTCGGTGGCAGGATTAGGGAAATTTGGAAAATTTCCTTCATATATTAATGACAGGAGAGTTATTGTTTTCAATGAAGAAACTGAAAAGCGCCTTTGCTCTCTTTATGCTGAAAGCATACTGGTATTCGGAGTCCATGGTTCAAGTATGCTGTTGCCATCAGCCCAGGCCGGTATGGCTTTGAGTCTGATGCCATCAAGGCGCTGGGGGAATTTTGCAGAAGATATTCTTTTTCGAGAAGATGATCTCAGGTTAGCTACCTTCCAGAGAAGGATTGTGCCCCTGAATCTATGCATTGCCGATATCAGGGATGTCATGATAGATATGGTCCTTGGAAGGGATCAATTCATAAGGAAATTCATGCATTCTGATAAACTTTAACTATTTCAGAAATATGACTTTCACTATNCGGGATAACTGTTTTATAAGTTTCATTTTCTGATTAATATACTCTCTGCCAATGTCAATAAAAAAGTTATCAATTATAATTCCTGTATTTAATGAAGAGAAAACAATTTATGCCATTTTAGATAGAATACAAGATGTTAAACTGATAGAAAACATTGTTAAAGAAGTTATAATTGTAAATGATTGTTCAAAAGATAATACTGCAGATGAGATCGAAAAGTATATTAAAAAGAATCCGGTATATGATATCCAGTGTTATCATCATGAAAAAAACAAAGGAAAGGGCGCAGCATTGCATACAGGTATTTCTCATGCAAGCGGGGAATATCTTATTATTCAAGATGCCGATACTGAATATGATCCGGTGGAGTATAATGATCTCTTAAAACAGGTAACTTCGGGTTTCGCGGATGTTGTCTATGGCTCACGATTTGTCGGAAGTAATCCGCACAGGATATTATTTTTCTGGCATACAATTGGTAACAGGTTCCTGACATTTTTAACAAATTTGTTTTCCAACCTGAACCTGACTGACATGGAAACCTGTTACAAACTTTTCGACACCCAAATGATTCAATCATTAAATCTTAAAGAAAAACGTTTCGGTTTTGAACCTGAAGTTACTATTAAGATTTCAAGAGTTCCTAAAGTCAGAATATATGAAGTAGGCATTTCTTATTATGGAAGAGGATATGATGACGGAAAAAAGATTGGTTGGAAAGATGGTTTCAGAGCTATTTATTGTATTCTTAAATATGGACTCTTCAGAGCTTAAAATATGATTCTTGTTTTATTCATATGGGTATTAATCTTTTTCATTTTCTTAACATTAGGATTCTCATTATCTCTTGTTATTAATAAAATCCCGGGACTGAAAGGGGAAAGCAGTTTTTTAGGTGTGGATGAATATTTTTTCCTGGGATTCTTATCATTATCTTCTATCTCAGGAATCCTTTCGATTTTTATTCCAATTGATAGCAAGGTCCTTATTTTTGTCGGATTTTTATTTGCTGTGCTTCTTGTTGTAAATTATAAGAAGATATTAATTGAATTGAAACGATCAGTAAACTCATTTTCTGTCCTTGATACTCAGGAAATTATACTTCTATCTTTTCTTGTTGTTTTTATCCTTACTGCAGTTGTACAGACTATAACATTGTTTGATACTCAATCATATCATGTTCAAAATATTCAGTGGATACGAAAGTATGCCGTAGTTCCGGGACTGGGCAATTTGCACGACAGGTTTGCTTTTAACTCAATGTTTTTTGTTATATCTGCACTTTTTACTTTTCAAATTAAGGACATTCTGATTTTTCCTTTGAATGGGATATGCTATATTATTCTGATAGTCAAATTATTTAAGCTGTATTCAAAGGAAAGCAGGAGGGGGGCCACCTGGAAATCGGTAATCTATGGACTGTCTATTTTGATAAGTCTTATTATTATGATTCCTTATTTAAATACCCCTTCTCCCGATATAATTTGTGCAACCCTGACTATATATGCATTTATAATATTTTTAGATCAGACTGATTATGAAAAACATACGACTTTAATTCAAATTGTTCTGCTCAATTTATTGATCTTTTCTTGTGTTTCATTTAAGCTTAGCTCACTGTTTCTGGCAACATTGCTATTTCCTTTTTTTAATGAAGATTATCTTAAAAGAATTCTTGTCTCAATCGTGATTTTTTTTTTAATTAT
>JGI20214J51088_10001450_pt1 | contig 16195 bp, 10 predicted proteins | sample WetSurMetagenome_FD_51088 | JGI IMG/M metagenome (IMG submission 51088) | reverse complement strand
GCTCCTCAACACAATCCCGCCCTACTGGGAGCCGGGGATCGCCATGTTCACGACCCGGGTCGGCGACCATCGGACCGAGGACGGCCGGCGGTTCTTGGAGAGCCGTTCGCCGCTCAGTCACGTGGATCGGATCCAGCGCCCCCTGCTCATCGGCCAGGGGGCGAACGACCCACGGGTGAAACAGAGCGAGGCGGACCAGATCGTCGCGGCCATGCAGGCAAAAGGCATCCCGGTCACCTACGTTCTCTATCCCGACGAGGGTCACGGCTTCGCCCGACCGGAGAACAGCCTCTCCTTCAACGCAGTCGTCGAGGCCTTCCTGAGCCGATATCTGGGCGGGCGCTTCCAGCCGGTTGGCACGGACTTCCAAGGATCCACGATCACGGTCCCAACCGGGGCCGGCGGCGTGCCCGGCTTGGAGGCGGCCCTGGCGAGCCGGTAGGGAAACCACAGATTGCGCAGACGCGACCTCCAAATTTTTCTCTTGAATTTGACTCACCTGCGTAATCTGTGAAATCTGCGGTTCCCTGGCTTCGACTGTAACGCACCGGGAGGATATGATGGCTTCGTTCTCGATTGACCGCGACTACTTGATCTCGGCACTGACCGACCTCGTGCGGATCGATTCGGTGAACCCCAGCCTCGTTCCCGGGGCGCCAGGCGAGGGGGCCATCGCGACGTACGTGGCCCACGCGCTCCGGCGGCTGGGGCTCGACGTCACGACGCTCGAATCGCACCCGGGCCGACCGAGCGTGGTCGGTACGCTCCGCGGCGCCGGCGGGGGCCGCTCGCTCATGTGGAACGCCCATCTGGACACCGTGGGCATCGAGGGCATGTCGGACCCGCTGACGCCGATCGTGCGGGACGGCAGGATGCACGGACGCGGGGCCTACGACATGAAAGGCAGCCTGGCCGCCTGTCTGGCGTCGGTCAAGGCCCTCGTGGACGGCAAGGTCTCGCTCGTAGGCGACCTCGTCGTGGCCGCAGTGGCCGACGAGGAGTACGCCAGCCTCGGGACGGCGGAGGTGGTCCGCCATGCTCCGGTCGACGCCGCCATCGTGACCGAGCCCACCGAGCTCGATCTCTGCGTCGCGCATAAGGGCTTCGTCTGGCTGGAGGTGGAGACCCTGGGGCGCGCGGCGCACGGCAGCCGCTACTTCGAGGGGATCGACGCCAACATGCGCATGGGCCGCTTCCTCGCGCGCCTCGACGGCTTGGAGGAGGCTTTGCGCGCCCGCCCACCCCACCCCCTGGTGGGCCCCCCCTCGCTGCACGCCCCGATGCTCCGCGGCGGGACCGAGCTCAGCACCTACGCGGCGCGCTGTGTGCTCGGCGTCGAGCGACGCACGATCCCCGGCGAGACCGAGGCGGGCGTCCTGGCCGAGATCGCGGCGCTGATCGCGCAGGCCCGTGCCGCCGACTCGAGTTTCACGGCGACACTCCGGCCGCTCCTCACGCGAAGCGCCTTCGAGGTCTCGCCCGAGGCCGCGATCGTCGGGATTGTCCGGGAGGCGACGCAGCGCCACCGAGGCCAGGCGCCTCGCCTGATCGGCAAACCCTTCTGGATGGACTCGGCGATCCTGGCCGACGCGGGAGTGGAGACGGTCATCCTCGGCCCGGTCGGGGGTGGCGCCCATACCGCCGACGAGTGGGTGGACCTCGCCAGCCTCGCTGACCTCGCGGCGATCCTCGCGGATGTCGCCACCACATACTGCGGCTAGCCGGACGCCTTATCCTATGCGAAACAGCCGGCACGCGTTCGCGCCGAGGATCATGGCCTTGTGCTCGGCCGGAATTGTCAACCGATCGAAGTGCTCCAGGATGGCCTCGATCTTCACCCAGGGATGGTCGCTCCCGAAGAGCAGGCGGTCGGGTCGGGAAAAGTCGTAGGCGTACTGCATGGCCTGCGCCGACGGGGAAACGATGTCCAGATAGACGTCCCGATAGTATTCCCCCGGCGGCTTCCGAATATGCTCCCGTCCGCGGCGCTTTACCTCCGTCTGCTCCTCCACGCGCGGCATGAGGTACGGCAGCACCCCGCCGCAATGCGGATGGACGATCAGCAAGCTCGGGTGCCGTTCCAGCGTGCCGCTCAGAATCAAACGGAGCATGGCGATGGAGGTGTCCATCATCAAGCCGATCATCGGGATCATGGAGTAGTCCTTCAGGACCTCGGCCCAGGTGGGCACCGTCGGGTGGAGGACCAGCGGAATCTGGTCCCGCTCGGCCGCCGCATAGAGCGGCTCGAATTCCGGCGCGTCCAGGGGCTTCCCCGCGATGTGCGAGAACAGAAAGATACCGCGGAGGTTCAGCCGGTGGATGGCCCGCTCGTACTCCGCCATGGCGGCCGGTACGTCCTGGAGCGGCAGCGTCGCCAGCCCCACGAANCGGCCCCCGTACCTCGCGCTCAGNTCCGCCAGATAGTCGTTGCAGATCCGCGCCCCCGCGACACCNAGCTCCGGGGTGAGCATCTCCGGCCCCGGAATGTTCACCGTCAGCACGCTGACGTCGATCCCGGCCGCGTCCATGTCCCGGATTTTCAGATTGGGATCGTACGGATCCAGGCTCAGCGCGAATGTTTGGAGGCCTCCGTAGGAGACGACGTACGCGTCCCCTTGTCGCACCGTCCGGACGGATGTCGTGTTCTGCAGGAGCAGCTCGGCGTAGGCCTTCGGAAACACGTGGGTCTGGCAGTCAACCCTCATTGTCTCAACTCTCGCATTCCTGAAAAGTGTTGGGGATCTTTCTCGGTCTTCTTGAGCAAACATTTTGTCCTCGTCACCATAGACGAAACGCGGTCGGTCCGTCAATCCATCCCTGGGGCCGTGTTGCGGATTCCTTGAACTCCTTCCTTGGCTCTGGTATAAGCCCTTCTATCCTTCACGAGGGCCGCATGGAAGATCGCGAAACGATCGGCCTCATCGGGATCGGCCTGGTGGGCACGGCGCTGGCGGAGAACCTCCTCACCGCCGGCTACCAGGTGATCGGGTTCGCCCGGAGCGCGGCCAGTCGCGAGAAGCTGGCGCGACTGGGTGGCCGGGCAGCCGCGCGGCTGGGCCAGGTAGCCGAGGAGGCGGCTCGCATCATCCTCTCCCTGCCCGACTCCGAGGTGGTGCAGCAGGTCCTCCTCGGCCCGGGCGGACTGCTAGGGGGCTCGGCCCGCCCGCGCCTGATCCTCGATACGACGACAGGGGAGCCCGAGGAGAGCGAGACCCTAGCCGGACGGCTGGTCGTGCAGGGAGTCCGGATCCTCGACGCGCCCATCTCGGGCTCCAGCGAACAGATCCGCCGACGGCAAGGGGTCGTTCTGGTGGGCGGCGAGCGGGCCGCGTACCATGCCTGCCTGGACGTGATTCAGGCTGTTGCCGATCGCCACTACTACCTCGGCGGCCCGGGCGCCGGCTCGCGGGCCAAGCTCGCCAGCAACCTGATCCTCGGCCTCAATCGCCTGGCCTTGGCGGAAGGACTGGTGTTCGCCGAGCGACTCGGGCTGGACCTGCCCGCCTTTTTGGCGATGCTGAAGACGACGCCCGCCTACTCCTGCGCCATGGACGTGAAGGGGGAGAAGATGCTCCGGGGCGACTTCGCGCCCCAGTCCAAGGTCGCCCAGCACCACAAGGACCTTCGGATCATCCTGGAATACGCGGCTAAAGCCGACCAGATATTACCCATGGCCGGGCTCCACAAGGACATCCTGGAACAGGCCATGGAAGCCGGCGAAGGCGATCTGGACACCTCGGTCGTCCTCCAGGTATTGCGGCGGATGCGCCGCCGGGAGCCGGCGTGATGCGCTATGCCGCCTGCAACGAACTGGTCCACGACCGGAGCCTCGCCGACGCGTGTCGCCTGATCGCTCGGTGTGGCTATCAAGGCATCGAGCTGGCGCCGTACTCGCTCGCCGCAGATCCTTTGCGGATTCCGCCGGCGACCGCGCGTGAGATCCGTCGGGCCATCGCCGATGCCGGCCTCGCGTGCGTCGGCCTGCACTGGCTACTGAAGGCGCCCCCCGGCCTGCACATCACCACCCCGGAAATCGGGGTCCGCCGCCGATCCTGGGATGCCGTCCGCTTCCTCGTCGATTTCTGCCACGCGGTGGGGGGATCGCTGGTGGTCCTGGGCTCGGGGAAACAGCGCGGAACCCAGGGTATCTCGCGAGACGCGGCGATGGCCATCCTGCGCGACGAACTGGCCGACCTCGCCCCGCATCTGGCGCAGTCCGGCGTGACGGTGCTGCTGGAGCCGCTCCAGGTCCGGGTAACCGACGTGCTCAACACCCTGCACGAGGCCCGCGCGATCATCGATGCGATCGGGAGTCCGCGAATCGCCAGCATGCTGGACTTCCACAACTCCCAGGACGAGCGTGAGTCCTGGGAGTCGTTGATTGCGGGCCACACCGACATCATCCGGCACGTGCACCTGAACGAGGCGGATGGCCACCATCCTAGCCTGGTCGAGCGCCCGGGCCGGGCCCGCTCGGAATTCGCGGCCGCGTTTCGCGCGCTGGCCGCCACCGGATACGCGGGCTGGATCTCGCTGGAGACCTTTCACACCGCCGACTCGCCGGAAATGGTTCTGGCGGAGACGCGGGCGTTTCTGAACGGTATGACGTCGCTCCTCCAGGGCCAAGCGCCTGGCCCGAGGGGGACGCCATCACGAGGAGGGAGCTAACCATGGGCAAGACGGACTGGGTCTACCGAGGCATCCTGCCGGCAATGCAGTGCCCCTTCACGCCGGATCTCCAGATCGATGAGACCGAACTGCGCCGGTTCACGGCCTGGCTGGCCGGTTACCGCGGCATCGGCGGTCTCGTCACCAATGGCCACACGGGCGAGGTGTTCGCCCTCTCGGCCGCCCAGCGGGCCGAGGTGACTCGCATCGTCGCCGATGAGGTGAAGGGCGCCCTGCCCGTGGTCTCCGGAATCAACTGCGAGGGAATCGCCGAGGCCTGCGAGCATGCCGCCATGGCCAAGGCCGCTGGAGCATCCGGCCTTCTCGTGATGCCGCCCCACATGTGGCTGCGCTTCGGGATGCGGCCGGATCACGTGATCGATTACTTCACGGCCATCGGCAAGAGCTCCGGCCTGGACCTCGTCGTCCACATCTACCCGGCCTGGACCCGGGCGGGCTACTCCTTCGAAGTCCTGGCCGGCCTGGCCAAGCTGCCCTGGGTGAAGTGCTTCAAGATCGGTACGCGCGAGATGAACAAGTATGCCAAGGACATCCGCACGATCCGGCAGAACGGCCCCGGCAAGACCATCCTCACCTGCCACGACGAGTACCTGCTGGCGTCCATGGTGCAAGGCGTGGATGGGGCCCTGGTCGGCTTTGCCTCGTTCATCCCGGACATGATCGTGGATCTCTACGACGCCGTCTGTGCCGGCGACCTCAAGAAGGCCATGGATCTGCAGTACCGGATCAACCCTCTGAAGGACGTCGTGTACGGGGGCGGAGAGCCCACCGGAGACGCCCACGCCCGGATGAAGATGGCCATGTATCTGGCGGGGCGGCTCAAGTCGCCCATCGTCCAGCCACCCACCCGCCTGCCGGAGGGGTCGGAGCTGCAAGCGATCCAGGACGCCCTGAAGGGCGCGGGAATGTTGGAGCGAGAAGCGTAGGGGTGAATGCCCAGTGTCCGATGACCAATTCCGAACACCTCAACGGCTGACAGCTGATCCTGACCGCTTCCCCCTGCTGCGGATTGGTCATTGAGAGTCATCGAGAAAGGAGGAGCCCACCATGCGAAAGAACGTGTTAGCCCTCATGGTAGCACTCTGCCTGGTCGCCGGAGTCGCTCACGCCGGGGAGAGCCTGCAGATCGGCGCCATGCCCCTGGGGAGCATCTGGTATGTGTTCGCCGCCAGCTTCGCCAAGGTGATCCAACCAGCCCTGCCTGCCGGCTCCAGCATCGAGGTCATCGCGCGGGGAGGCGGCATCGGGAACCCCGTGGTGGTGAACGAAGGCAAGGCGCTATTGGCCATCGCCAACTCCTCCACGTCGAACTGGGCATTCAATGGCGACCAGGAGATATACAAGGGNAAGAAGCACCAGAACATCCGGGGGCTTCTGGGTGGGCTGAACGAGGTCTGGCTGGTGGCCATGCTCACCGAGGAGTACATCAAGCGGACCGGCAACGACACGCTGGAGAAGGCTCTGCTCGGCGACAAGCCGCCGCGCATCATCATGAAGCCGGCGGGCAGCACGGTGCCGCCGACGGTCCGGATGACCCTGGAGGCCATGGGGACCAGCTTCGACAAGATCAAGGCCAAGGGGGGCTCGCTCCTGCAGGTGGACGTGAGCCAGATCCCGGAGATGATGCGCAACGGGCGCGCGGATCTGTACTTCGAGAGCGCCTCACCCGGCCATCCGGCGACGGTGGAGACGAGCACGACCGTGGATGTTCGGTTCGTGGATCTGCCGGACAAGGCCGTGCAGCTCATGGGGCAGCACGGGCTGAAGATCTCGCCCATGCCGCAGTTCTTCAAGGGCCAGAAGGGGCCGGTGAAGTCGGTGGACTACGGCACCAACCTCATCGTCCACAAGGATATTTCCGAGGACGTCGCCTATCGGATCACCAAAGCCATCTGCGATAATCGGGACGAGCTGGTCGCCGAGCACAAGGGGATGTCGGGCTTCACGGTCAAGGACGCCTGGCGGCCGGAGAACGTGGGGATCCCCCTGCATCCGGGCGCGATCAAGTATTACAAGGAAAAGGGCTTGGTCAACTGACGGACGTCCTGGCGGATCTGGCGGAGGCCCCACTGACGACCCGAGCGCGTCGGCGGGGCCTCGCACCCGTTCGAGGAGACTCGTTTCATGCCCGCACTGACGCCCGCGATCCGCACCGGGGCCACCGTGATCTGGTGCCTCTTCCAGTTATATATCGTGCTGTATCCGCTCCACCCCATCATCCAGCGCCCGGTCCACCTCTTCATGGCGGTAATCCTCACCATGTTCTTCCAACCCCTGGGCGAGCGGGGCTGGCGGCGTGTCGTCGATTGGCTTCTGATCGGCGGGTCATTGGCCACCATTCTCTATTACCTCCTGGTGAGCACGCGCCTGATCGAGCGTATGGAAAACGTGGATCCGGTCCTCCCGCACGACCTGCTCTTCGGAACCATCGTCCTCCTGCTCGTCATGGAGGCCACACGGCGCATCGTCGGCTGGAGTCTGCTGGGCGTCATCCTCGTCTTCTTCGCGTACGGCTTTCTGGGCCCCTGGTTCCCGGGGTGGCTGAAGTTCCAGGGTTTCGATCCGGAGCTGTATATTGAGATCCTGACCATGACCGGCCATGGCATCATGGGGATCACGACCGAGACTTCGGTCTCCTTGGTCTTCTACTTCATCGCCTTCGCATCGGTCTACTCGGCCTCGGGCGGAGGCCAGCTCTTCATCGACTTGGCCCTCAGGGCTGTGGGCACCCAGAAAGGCGGTGCCGCCAAGTCGGCCGTGATCTCCAGCGCGATGTTCGGCACCATCAGCGGCAGCGCCGTGGCCAACGTGGTCGCCACGGGGGTGTTCACGATTCCCCTGATGAAAAAGACGGGGTACTCGCCGGAATACGCCGGGGCCCAGGAAGCCCTGGCATCCACCGGCGGCCAGCTCATGCCCCCGGTCATGGGGATCGCCGCCTTCGTGATGGCGGAACTCCTCCAAGTCCCCTATGGCCGGATCGCCCTGGCAGGGGCCATCCCAGCCATCGCCTACTATTTTGCCCTCTTCATGATCGTGGACCTGCGGGCTCGCCGCAGCGGAATCGGCAGCCTCGGGGCGGAAGAGCTGGCCGCCACCGCCCCCGTCTTGCCGCGGATGCACCTCTTCCTGGCCCCCTTGAGCCTCATCGCCTACCTCATGATGGGCTACTCCGCGACCTATGCCGCGCTGGTGGGAACGGGGGTAGCCTTCGTCGCCCCCTTCCTCCGGAAGGGCACCCGGCCCAGCCGGCACATGTTTCGGCCGATGTTCGACGACATCGGCAAGCAGGCCTCCCAGGTGGCCATTCCCATCGCGGCCATCGGGGTCATCATCGCGGTGGCCATCCAGTCCAACCTGGCCATCAAGTTCTCCACCCGACTCATGGAGATCAGTGGCGGGACGCTCCTCGGGGCGATGATCTTCATCATCATCGGCTGCATCATCATGGGGATGGGAATGCCGACCGTCGCCGCCTACATCATCGGTGCGGTGCTCTTCGTGCCCGCCCTGCGCAAACTGGGCATTCCCGAACTGGCGTCCCACATGTTCGTCATGTACTACTGCGTCCTCTCCATGATCACGCCGCCAGTGGCACTGGCCTCCTATGCGGGGGCGAGCCTGGCCAAGGCCAACTTCATGAAAACCGGTTGGATCGCCTTCCGCCAGAGCATCGTCCTCTTCCTCATCCCCTTCGCCTTCGCCTTCGACGACGCCCTCTTGTGGAACGGTCCGCTGTGGTGGATCCTGATCGCCTTCATCTCGCTCACCGTGGGGACCGTGGCGTGGGCCGTGACGCTGGAGGGATACTTGGGCGGGTTGATCTCCTGGCCCGAGCGCGGCCTCTTCTGCTTCGCCTCGCTGGCCATCATCTTCGCTCCCACGGGGACGCTCTGGTGGGGGGTGGGCACGGCGCTGGCCGTCGGGCTAGGGATCTGGTGCTACACCTTCCGGTCGAAGGTCCTGGCGCCTTCACCCCGGTAAGTCGCCCGGCCCGCCGGCGAAGGAGAAGCGAAGAATGAGCGTCCCCGGCCCGCCGGAGCAACTACGCTACTCCATTCCGCTCGCCGCCATCCCGGGACGGCGCCCGGCCGACGGCACCGAGCCCCACCTCCGTCCCGAGGTCGGCTTCAACCCCAACTGGTTCCACGTCCGCTGCGGGATCGACTTCTCGGAGCGCTGGCACGAGGATCCGGACTACCGTCTGGNAACGCTGGAGGTGATGGCGGCCGAGATCCGCCGGAGGTTTCCGGGCCATCCCATCGGTGGGGTGACCGAGGAGCAGACCCCCCGGGACCTCCTGACCGGCATCTACGGGGCGGCGGCGATGGGAAAGCTCCTCGGGCTCTCGATCCGCTACTTCCCGAATGCGTGGCCGGCCAATGTGGGGGCGCACCTTCCCGACGAATCCGTGGCGAACCTCGCGCCGCCGGATCTCTCCTCCAGCTCCTTCTTTCAGAGGATCCTCCGGCAGGTGGACCGGGCGGCAGAATTGACCGGAGGCGCGGAAGGCTATCTCCACTGGCAGGGGGTCCTCAACACGGCCTACCGCCTGCGGGGGGAGGCCGTTTTCACCGACCTGATCGAGAATCCGCCTCGGGCCCACCGCGTGTTCGAGGTTGTGACGACCACCATGATCGAGGGCGCGAGGGCGCTTTACGCCCATCAGCAGCGCCACGGATTCGAGGTGCGCTTCCTCGCCACCGCCAACTGCATGCTGAACATGATCGGCCCGACACAGTATCGAGAGCACCTCTTGCCGTATGACCTGCGGCTCCGCGACGCCTTCGAGGTCTTCGGCATCCACAACTGTGCTTGGAGCATCGACCCGCACATGGAGGCCTATGCGGGGATTCGCGACTTGGCGTACATCGACATGGGCCTCGAGTCCGACCTGCTTCGCGCGCGGCGGCTGTTTCCGCGGGCGCGGCGGAACCTGCTCTACACCTCCATGGACCTGAAGAACAAGCGGTGGGGCGACATCCGAACTGACCTGGACCGAATCGCCGCGGAACTGGGCCCGTGCGACCTCGGTCTCCCGGACATCGAGGCGGATGTCCCCGACGAGCGCATCCTCGTGGCCCTGGACTACTGCCGTGAGCTGAGCGACCGATACCCCCGCCACGCGGCACAGGGCGCATCGTAGCGCCGGCAGAAGAAGGCCGCCTCACAGAACCCGCCAGATTTCAGCCGGCCGCGGGCCCAGTCTCCCTCCCCGCCCCGACTACCCGCTTGATGAACTGGATGTGGGTACGCAGGTGGTAATGGCTCTCCGCAAAGCCGAGGGGCACCTGGACCCGCCTCACATCCGCCTCGACCGCATCGAGTTGCTCCAGGATCTCCGCGCGCTCGCTCGCGCTCGTCGCCACCTGCGAACGCCGCTCGATGGCGCGCAGGGTTCCATACCAGCGATAGATCCGGCGGCGCACCTGCCAGTGGTACACGGGGGGTGCGAAGCGGATCAGCGGCAGCATCAGTGTGACGATCGGAATCAGCATGACCATGAAGCGCTCGACCATCGTCGCCGCCCAGAAGGGCAGATGACGCCGAAGAAACGTCGGCCCGATCTTCAAATACCGTTCGGCGTCCGGACTCATCGGGATGTCCACAAAGCGCGGCGCGGGGAACTGGCCCGGCTCGGTGAAGAGCTGGCCGGCGCCATGGACCTCGGTGGCGGCCAGGATGAGCCGGTCCATAATCGCCGGGTGGAGATCCTCCCGGGCGACGAGCGCGGCGGCAGGCGCGAGGAGCGTCACGTCCTTGATTGGAAGATTGGTCGAGAAGTCCAGCCGGCCTTCGGATAGGATGACCTTCGACAGGAACCGAAATCGCTGGGCAAACGCGTCGGCCTGCGACAGGCTGATCAGCCGGACATGCTTCGCGCGGAGCAGCGGCTCGAGCTGCGGTAACGGACGGGCGGTGACGAAGAACGCGGCGTCCACCGTTCCGTCCAGGAGCCGCTGCACCGCCTCGTCCCCTCCCAGAGCGAGCAGGAGAGCTCCGTCGGGGACGCCGCTCGCCTGCAGGAGCTGGAGCGTCAGGGCGCGGGTACCGCTGCCTTCGGCGCCGATCGCCAGGCGCCGCCCCTGGAGGTCCGCCAGCGACCGGACCGGTAGGGCGTCCCGCACGAAGATCCACAGCGGCTCGAAAAACACACTCCCGATGGACGCCAGACCGGACAGGTCGGGCGACCCCGTTCCTCCCTGCACGAAGGCCACGTCGACGCCTCCGGTGGTCGCCTGCAGGAGCCTCAGGTTGTCCAAAGAACCCTGGGTGGCCACAACCTCGAGCGTGATTCCATCGCGGGCCAAGATGTCCCGATAACGTTTCGCCGTTTCCGCGTATGCCCCTTGTGGAGCACCCGCGGCCATCCGCACATGGCGCGGTGGCGCGGGATTCACGAACCGCGACGCGACGGCAAAACCGGCGACCAGCAGGATCCCGATCGGCGCATACACCTTCAAGAAGTCGCGCATCGAGTGCCCTCCCGCCACAAAAGGAAGTGGGTGCCCGGCGCCAGGGGCGTCGTGGCATCGGCGCCTACTATATCATACGACCCGCTGACCCGGGGGATGCCCGCCGGCAGTGTTTACAAGTGTCGGAGACGCACCGGACCGCCCAGGAGCGAGGTGAGCGCTGGTGCTCTCAACCGGGGCCGCTGACCCGTCTGCGCCTTGACACACCTTGTAGCGTTCGGTAACCTGTGGTCATCCCTCCTTACGGTTCTGGGCATTTCGGTGGCGATCGGACACGCCGTCGGTCCGCTTCCCCTCCCCTAATCCGTTGAGGTCGGATGACCGATAGGTTAATCTGGAAGAGGATTCTCGAAACAAAAGGAGAAATCCGCACTTGCGGTCACGCGTCAAGAAGATCCAAGTCCCTCCCGGGGATGATTCCGGGCGGCCGAAGACCAAAGCGGACCTGATTGCCGAGAATGCGGCGCTGCGCGACCGGCTGGCTGCGCTGGAGACGTCCCGAGCCGATGCACCCCCGACGGCTGGCGAGTCGCCGGGGGCTGCCGACCTCGCCTTGACGGATCGCACGCGCCAACTGGAGGCGGTTCGGATCGTCAGCGAAGAGATCACGCGGGAGCTGAACCTTTCCTCGTTGCTGAATCTGATCCTCCAACGTGCCGTGGACCTCGTCGGCGCCGTCGGCGGGACGATTCTGTTCTGGGATGCGGCGGCGCAGGTCCTGATCCCGCAGGTGCATAGCGAACTCTTCGGCGCACTGGAGTGGCAGCAGATCCCATCGGGAGTCGGAGTGGTCGGACGGGTGGCGGCAACCCGCCAAGGACTTCGGGTCAACGATTACCGCGTCTGGTCCGAGGCTCTCTCCACCGCGCTGGTGCGCACCGGGGTGACGGCGTCGATGGCCGAGCCGCTCCTGTACCGAGACACCCTCGTCGGTGTCATCAATGTGGTGCACACCGATGGCCGTGCCACGTTCACGGAACACGATGCGCACACGCTCCGCCTTTTTGCCAACCAGGCGGCGATCGCCATCGAGAACGCCCGACTCCACGAGGCGGCGCAGCGTGAGATCCACGAGCGACAACAGACCGAGTCCACGTTACGGCAGCGCGAGTCACAGTACCGGCGCATCGTCGAAACGGCCACCGAGGGCATTTGGGCATTGGATGCCGACAATCGGACCACCTTCGTAAACGGGACGATGGCCGACATGCTGGGCCACTCCGCCCAGGAGTTGCTGGGCCGTTCCTTGTTCGACTTCATCGCCGAAGAGGACCGGCCAAGGTCGGCCGCCGCCATGGAGCGCCGTCGGCAGGGCGTGGCGGAGCAGATCGAGCGCGTTTTCGTCCGCAAGGACGGCACTCGACTGGTCGCGCTCGCGAACATTAGCCCCATCTACGGCGAATCGGGGCAATACGCCGGCTCGTTCGGGATGCTCACGGACATCACGGCGCGCAGACAAGCCGAACAGACGTTGGCCGACCGCACGCGGCAACTCGACGCCCTCCGACTCGTGAGCGAGGAGATCACACGGGAACTGGATCTCGACCGGCTCCTGGGCCTGATCACTCAGCGGGCAATCGATTTGGTAGCGGGCATGGGCGGGGGCGTGTACCTGTGGGACGAGGCCACGCAGCTCGTCATCCCTCACACGTATCACGGGGCGGCCGACTCGCGAGGGAAGTTCCCTCGCCGACTTGGAGAGGGATTGGTCGGACACGTTGCCCGGGCGCGCCAGGGCATGATCGTAAACGATTACCGCGCCGCCTCGTTCGCGCACCCGCGCACCCTGGACGCGAGCGGCATCAGCGCAGTCCTCGCAGAGCCGCTCTTGTATCGAGAGCGTCTTCTCGGCGTCATCGCCGTCCACCACGAAGGCGGCGCGCGAGTATTCACCGCGCAGGATCAGGAGACCCTCCGCCTCTTCGCCACCCAGGCGGCCATCGCCATCGAGAACGCCCGGCTCTTCGCCTCGGCCCAGCACGAGTTGACCGAACGGGCGCGAGCCGAGGAGGCGCTTTCTGCGCGGACGCGCCAACTCGAAGCGGCCCGGCGTACCACCATCGACATCACGCGAGAGCTCAACTTATCCGCGCTCCTGGACCTCTTGGTGGATCAGGCCGTGGATCTGATCGCCGTCCGCTCGGGCACGCTTTTTCTGTGGGACGATGCGGCTGGAACCTTGGCGTCCAGGGTGACGAGCGGACTCGGCGAGTGGTTCGGCGACGTGCGTCTGGCGCTCGGAGAAGGCGTCGCCGGCGCGGTGGCCCAGCAGCGCATGGGGTTAATCGTCAACGACTACCGATCCTCCCCCCACACCATTCCTTGGTTCGTGGAGCGCACGGATGTCACCGCCGTCCTGGGAGAGCCGCTGCTCTATCGCGACCGCCTGGTGGGCGTGATTCTGCTGCGCGATCGCCGTGATCGGCAATCGTTCACGGCTGACGATCAAGGCCTGCTCCGCCTGTTCGCCGCCCAGGCCGCCATCGCCATCGAGAACGCGCAGCTCTACGAGGCGACCCGTCGCCGTGCCGAGCACTTCGCGACGCTGAACGATATCGCCCGGACCCTGGCCACCACGCTGGATCCGCAGCGCGTGGCCGAGCAGGCCCTGCGGGCGGTCCGGGTCCTCCTGCCGGAGGCCGCTGCACGCTTCTGGGAGCATGGCCCGGAGGACGGGGTGTTCCGTCACGTGGCCGGCATCGGCGTGCGCGATCGCTCCAGGGAACAGCCCGTCCGGTTTACTCCGGGCGAAGGACTGCTCGGCCTCACGCTCACCACCCGCCGGCCTGTCATCAGCCGGGACGTGACCATTGACCCCCGCTACCGTGAGAAGGCCGGCGCCCGCGCGCAAGGCTTTACCTCCTGCGTCATGCTGCCCCTGCTGGTGGCGGATCGCGTCTCGGGGGTCCTGGCGATCTTTACCCACAAGATCCACGATTTCTCCGAGGAGGAGCTTGCGCTGTTGAGCGCGTTCGCCGCGCAGGTGGCCGTCGCATTGGAGAACGCGCGGCTCTTCGCCGAGCTCCGGCGCGCCTACCACGATGTGCAACGCGCCCAGGACGAGTTGGTCCGCTCCGAGAAGCTCCGTGCGCTCGGCCAGATGGCGGCCGGGATGGCCCACGACCTCAACAACGTTCTCGCCGCGGTCCTGGGCCAGGCCGAGCTCCTGCGCCTCCGGATCCCCGATCCGGTGGTCCACGAGTCCTTGGGCACCCTGGTCACCGCGGCCACCGATGGGGCCCAGATCGTTCGCCGGCTCCAGGACTTCGCGCGGCAACAGCCCGGTCGACCGGCGACGGCGGTGGACCTCGCCAGCGCGGTCCGCGAGGCCCTGGAAATCACCAGTTCCCGCTGGAAGGACGAGCCGCAGCAGCGCGGATTGGTCATCCGCGTCGAAACCGCCCTCGACGCCCTCCCCCCGATTCTTGGCCACGCCACCGAGATCCGGGAGGCCCTGACCAATCTCATCCTCAACGCCGTGGACGCCATGCCCCAGGGCGGAACGCTGACGCTCGCGGCGCGCGCGGTGCCGCTCGCTGCGGAGGGGCAGGGGAGCGGAGGGGCAGGGGAGACGCACCGAGAGGGTCCCGAGGGGCCTTCCCCCCAACCCCCCAGCGCCCCTGCTCCCCTGCGGTTCGTGGAGCTCACCGTCACCGATTCCGGCGTCGGGATGGCCGAGGACATTCGTCGGCGCATCTTCGACCCCTTCTTCACCACCAAGGGGGTGAAAGGAAGCGGTCTGGGCCTCTCCGTGGTCTACGGCATCATGCAACGCCACCAGGGCTCGATCGACGTGGTGTCGGCTCCCGGACGAGGGACCACCTTTGTGCTCCGCTTCCAGGCGGCGCCGGCTGCCGCCGCCCTGCCGCAACCGCCCGGGGAGATGCGGTCGTTTCCGCCGCGACGCCTCCTCCTCATCGACGACGAATCCACGGTCCGCCAGACCCTCTCCGCACTGCTTCGGGCGGCCGGGCACCATGTCACGGAGTCCAACGAAGGCGCCAAAGGACTGACGCATCTCGACGAACACCCGGTGGACCTCGTCTTGACCGATCTCGGGATGCCCGAGATGTCCGGATGGGATGTGACGCGGGCCGTGAAAGCCGTCAACCCGCGTCTGCCCGTCATTCTCCTGACCGGTTGGGGCGAGCACCCTGCAAGCCAAGCGGACCACCCCAGCCTGGTGGACCGCATCCTGGGGAAGCCGGTCCGGCTGGACGAGCTTCTCGTCGCCATCGAGCAGCTGACTGCTCCCGACGATCGGGGACCGGACGCCTCGGCGGCCGGCCCAGCCTCCTCCTGACAGGCTGCCGAACAGAGCCCATCTGCTGCGTTGGCCCGCTCGCGCCGCGCTGCGACGTACGCGTAAGTGCGCCTCGCACCACGCATCGCGCGCCGTCCCGCGATGTCGCGGGGCATCCGGACCTTTTTGAGCAGCCTGGGCGAAAATCGGTTTTCCCNGCACCCTGCTACCCCTTCGGCCCGGCGGCGCCTCACGCCCCTGCAAACTCGCCCACGGCGGCCCGACTCCGGCGTTGGATTTTCCTTGACAACCTTCCCGCGCCTAAGCCATGTTCGATGGGCCTCGGTAGCGGCTGGAGCGATTCGGCTCGCTGCCGCCCGAGGGGACTCGCCGGCATCCGACGGTTGGCTGCCGGCCGGGCGCAGGATCTGGAACGTTTCACGAACGTGCGCTGCCAACTTGGTCAGTGACGCATGAGGTAGCGGGCAGAAGAACCTGCCGACGGTCAGCAAGAAAGGAGTGGAACGATGAGCTGCAGAAGGACGANGACGCTGCTGGGGTGGACACTGGTGGGAGCGCTGCTCCTCTGGGGCGGTGTCGCCTCGGCCCAGACGGTACGCGCGGTCATGCACGCCGAGGTCAAGTTCCTCGATCCGCACTTCACCACGGCGGACATCACCCAGGTTCACGGATATATGATCTACGACACCCTCTTTGCGCTGGATGCCAAGGGACAACCCCAACCCCAGATGGTGGATACCTATCGCGTCAGCGCCGACAAGCTCAC
>JGI20214J51088_10001449_pt1 | contig 16216 bp, 15 predicted proteins | sample WetSurMetagenome_FD_51088 | JGI IMG/M metagenome (IMG submission 51088) | reverse complement strand
CAGGGACTTCTCTCAGATCTTGGTCTTGGTCCAGCGAAGGAAAAGGTCAACCAAAATCCCAATACCAAAAGCCCACGCCATATTGGGAACCGCTAAGGCAATGCCAGCGATGAGAAGGGCAACAAAGTATTCCTCGTTGCTCTGGAGACTCCGTACCAAAGGGCAGAGTTCCAATCCCGCGAATATAAGAAGCACTCCAAGCACGGAATTCGGGAGCAGGGCAAGTATGGCGAAGCCGAGTTGCCCCAAAACCAGCGCGAGCACGACAAAAAAACACCCGATCATCACAGGGGCGCCTCCGGTTCTTGCACCAAAACGGTAATGGGCTGCAAGTCCGCCCGTGCCGTGGCACATGGGAACAGCGCCGAACAAACCCGCGGGGAGGTTGGCAAGGCCCATGGTCAGCGCAAATCGGCCGGCCTTTGTCCTCGAAAGCAGAGGGCTATTCGGGAAAACACTGCTGCACATATCAGCGGTTCCGACACAGGCGTTTCCGATTGTCAGGGGGACCTGGGGCAAAATCAACATAATAAACGCAGTCCAAAAATCATGAATGGAAGGGGAAATGAGCCCTATTCTGGTTGGCCCGATCGAGAACGATTGACCCTGTAAACCACCCAGAGCCAAACCGGCAATGATGCCAAAGGCCAATGCTGCCAACGCCGCTGGGAACTTCTTATTGTCAAGGAGAACCAGAACGAGCGCGAATACCATGACGCCCATGGCCAGATTGATCGGGTATTCAGAAAGCTTGCCGTCCACACCTGAAAGGAAGACCTTTTGCGTCACGATCAGCTCGATCCCCTTTTTTAAAAAGATGAGGCCAAGGGCCAGCTGAATGCCTCGAACTACGGGTTGAGTGAAAAGCTTGGCAAGTCGATCCACCATGCCGGTGATGGACAGAATCAGCAGGAGTGATCCGAATAGGATGCCCCCTGCACCGATCACCGATTCCGTGATCTGATTGGGATAGGCTATGGCTATGGCACCAACTGCTTTTAGAGGCTGCACCGGTATGGGCAGCCGGTAATAAAAACCCGTCATGAGATAGAACAATCCAAAGGCAAGGAAGACAGCCGTAGGACTCAATCGATTGATGAGGATCATACCCACCACAATAGGCAGAAGTGTTCCCAGGTCTCCGAGCGATCCGGCCAACTCCATCCTGTTAAACTGATATCGAGAATCCATAAGGGCTCCAGAGAGTGAAGAAATCAGAAAACGGCGATCTCACCATGGCGAGCAAAAGCCAGTGATTACGTTGACGCAACTCAATTCATTGTTAAAGTTTTCTTGTACAATAAAACGCAAAGGAGAGCAAATCCCATGGAAAGCAAAAGACTTTCAATACCAAACATCAATTGTGGACACTGTGTCATGACGATCAAGAAAGAGCTGGGGGAGATCAAGGGAGTTTCTAAGGTAGAAGGAGACCCCCAGAAGAAGGAGATCACCGTCGAGTGGAATCAGCCGGCCACCTTGGACAAGATCAAATCGACCCTGAAGGAGATCAACTTCCCGGCGGCTGGGTGAATTAATAGCAAAAGGGGAACGTGTTGGGGGAAATCCTCTCAAGTCGTCACCCCGGCGAAAGCCGGGTTCCAGAATTATTGGCATTCCTGGATTCCGGCTTCCGCCGGTATGACTGAATAATTAGCTTTCATGCTTCTTACGAGACCAGTTGAGTCATTCGGATCAAGGCATGGCTGACAAGACCATCAACATACCCGTCACAGGGATGAGTTGCGCCAATTGTGCGCTGGCCGTTGAAAGAACCGTCAAAAAGATTCCGGGCGTCAAGGCCGCGGCCGTGAATTTTGCCACGGAGCAGGCCTCCCTGTCCTTCGATCCTGATCAGGTCCAGGTGGAGAAGCTTGTCGAGAAGATTCAGGAAGCCGGGTATGGTGTGGCCAAGGCGACCGTGGACATTCCCGTGACCGGGATGACGTGTGCCAATTGCGCCATGACGATTGAAAGAACCTTAAAAAAGAAGGTTCCGGGCGTGGTGAATGCGTCGGTGAATTTCGCCTCAGAGNGNGCCAGCGTNGAGTACATCCCTTCTGTCACCGGAATTGACGAGATGATTCAGGCCATAGAAAAAGCCGGTTACGGTGCCATTCGCCCTGANGACGCCTTGGAGGGCGATGACGCGGAGCTTCAAGCCCGTCGCGCCGAGATCAGAGATCAGACGGCAAAATTTGCGGTAGGCCTCGTGTTCACCATCCCCCTGTTCATTCTCAGCATGGGAAGAGACTTCGGGTTTTTCGGGCCATGGGCGCACGAGCCATGGGTCAACTGGCTTTTCCTCGTGCTGGCAACACCGGTTCAGTTCTACACGGGATGGGATTATTATTCCGGAGGTTTCAAGAGCCTCAGAAACCGAAGCGCCAACATGGATGTGCTCGTAGCCATGGGGTCTTCGGTAGCATATGTCTACTCTTTAGCCCTTCTCCTGGTTCCGGCTTTCGGACATCACGTTTACTTCGAGACCTCTGCGGTGATCATCACTCTGATCAAGCTCGGCAAGATGCTGGAGGCCAGGACAAAAGGCAGAACCGGCGGGGCGATTCGAAAGCTGATGAAGCTTCGTCCGAAGACGGCCACGATCGAGGTGGACGGTCAGGAGAAGGAGATTCCTGTTTCCCAAGTAAAAGTCGGGGATCGAATCATCGTTCGCCCCGGTGAAGCANTCCCGGTAGACGGGGCAGTCCTCGACGGTGAATCCAGCGTTGATGAGTCCATGCTAACGGGTGAGCCCATTCCCGTGGACAAGCAGGCCGGGGATTCTGTGGCGGCAGGCACCATCAATGGCGAGGGTCGCCTGAGAATTGAAGCCAAGAAAGTGGGCAAAGACACAGCCCTCGCCAGAATCATACGCCTGGTTCAAGAAGCGCAGGGAAGCAAGGCCCCTGTTCAGGCCCTGGCAGACAGGGTGGCGGCAGTCTTTGTCCCATCCGTAATCGGCATCGCTATGATCACGTTCATCCTCTGGTGGCTGATCGGCGGCGAGTTCGTGCCTGCCATGATCCGCTTGGTGGCTGTGCTCGTAATCGCTTGCCCATGTGCTCTGGGATTGGCCACTCCTACTGCCATCATGGCCGGAACGGGCAAAGGCGCTGAAAGAGGCGTGCTTTTCAAAAACAGCGAGGCGCTGGAACTGGCCTCAAAACTCGACACCGTTGTTTTGGACAAGACAGGAACCATCACTGTAGGCAAACCCGCCGTGGTTGATGTGGTACTCACGGACGGCGCCTTCACCAACGAAAACGAATTCCTGAGGCTGGCCGCTTCGGCGGAAAGAGGCTCGGAGCATCCTTTGGGACGGGCGATCGTGGCTGAAGCGACCAAGAGGGGGCTTTCCCTCTCGGAGCCGAAATCTTTCAAAGCTTCGAGAGGCCTCGGCATGAGTGCCACCGTGGACGGCCGGCAGGTTCTAGCGGGAAAACCGGACTGGTTTTTGGAGATGGGCTTAGACCTTGGCTCTTTAGGTCAAAAACTTTCATCGCTTCAGAACCAGGGCAAGACCGTAATGGTCATTGCCGCGGAAAACAAGATCGCAGGCCTTATTGCGGTCGCGGATCGGGTGAAGCCTGAATCAAAGGATGCGATCGAATCCCTTCACAAGCAGAATATCAAAGTCGTGATGCTCACGGGCGATAATTCCCGGACCGCACAGGCGATCGCTTCAGAGGTGGGCATCGACGAGGTGGTTGCAGAGGTCAGGCCTGAAGACAAGTCAGCAAGGATAAGAGAGTTTCAGGAACAAGGGAAAAGAGTAGGGATGGTTGGCGACGGCATCAATGACGCTCCTGCTCTTGCTCAAGCGGATGTAGGCATGGCCATCGGCACAGGCACGGACGTGGCCATTGAGACTGGAGACGTGATCCTTGCAAGTGGAAGCCTTAGAGGGGTCCCCAGGGCCGTTGAGCTGAGCCGGGCAACGATGCGCACGATCCGTCAGAATCTCTTCTCGGCCTTCTTCTACAACGTCGTCCTGATTCCTGTGGCCGCGGGTGTTCTCTTTCCTTTTGAATTTCTTCCTTCCTATCTGAGACAGCTTCATCCGATTCTCGCGGCGTTTGCGATGGCCATGAGCAGCATCACCGTGGTCTCGAACAGTTTGAGGCTTTATCGAGCCAGGATTGATTAGCAGCCCACACCACACCCTCCCCTTAGTCCCCTCCCATCGAGGGAGGGGAGAGCGTGAAGATGGCAGGGCTCAGGAGAGGGTGGACAAAGAAAACAACAAAAAAATGAAAAAATTTGAAGTTTATTGACCTAAGTCAAGGCACAGGTCGCAGTCATTCGATAAACTCCCTTTCAACCATGAAGAAAACCACTGATTCACTTTGAACCAAACATTTAATTGAAAGGAGAAAGTTATGTTTTGTTATCAGTGTGAACAAACGGCAAAAGGCGAAGGTTGCACCAAGATCGGTGTCTGCGGGAAACAGCCGGAGGTGGCCGCGCTCCAGGACCTGTTGGTCTATGCGCTGAAAGGGTTGTCCCTCTACGCAGCGGAAGGTCGCAAGAAGGGCATCAATGACCGTGAAGTCAACGTTTTCACGGTGAAGGCGGCGTTCTCCACCCTGACGAACGTCAACTTTGATCCGGCGCGATTCAAACCCCTGATCGAACGCTCCGTGCAACTCAGAGAATCTCTCAAGGCAAAGGTGAAAGCAGCCGGCGGCAAAGTGGATTTNACTGAAGGTCCTGCGACCTTCAAGCCGGAAGCTACCCTGGAGGGGCTGGTGAAACAGGGCGAATCCGTGGGGCTGAAGTCCGATCCTGCCATCAACCCGGACATCCTGGCTCTCCAGCACACGACGCTCTTTGGCATCAAGGGCGTAGCCGCTTATGCGGATCATGCCCAGATTCTCGGCAAGGAAGATGACAAAGTTTACGCTTTTGTCCACGAAGGCCTTGCAGCGATGTTGAACAAGAACCTGAGCTTGAATGACTGGGTGGGACTCGCTCTCAAGTGCGGAGAGATCAACTTGAGGGCCATGGAACTGCTCGATGCGGGCAACACGGAGACTTATGGCCATCCGGTACCTACCAAGGTGCCCCTTGGCGCGAAGGCGGGCAAAGCGATTCTGGTTTCAGGTCACGACCTGAAGGACATGGAAACAATCTTGAAGCAGACCGAAGGCAAGGGAATCACTGTTTACACCCACGGGGAGATGCTGCCCACCCACGCCTATCCCAAACTGAAGAAGTACTCCCACTTCTACGGCCATTACGGGACAGCGTGGCAGAACCAGATCAGGGAGTTCAGCGCGTTCCCCGGTGCGATCCTCATGACCACCAACTGTATCCAGAAGCCCCAGGGGGCCTACCACGACAATATCTTCACCACAGGTTTGGTGGGCTGGCCCGGAGTCAAGCATGTGGACAACAAGGACTTCAGCCCTGTGATCAAAAAGGCCCTCGAAATGCCAGGCTTCGCGGAAGACAGCAACGGTAAATCCGTGACTTGCGGTTTCGGCCGGAACACGGTCATGAGCGTTGCGGACAAGGTCATTGGAGCAGTGAAGAGCGGCGCCATCAAACATTTCTTCCTGGTTGCCGGTTGCGACGGAGCGAAACCCGGAAGAAACTACTACACCGAGTTCGTGGAGAAAGTGCCCAAGGATTCCGTGGTTCTGACTCTGGCCTGCGGAAAGTTCCGATTCTTTGATAAAGACCTGGGAGACATCGCCGGGATCCCACGGCTTCTTGATGTGGGACAGTGCAATGACGCCTACTCGGCGATCCAGATTGCCGTGGCGCTCTCCAAGGCCTTTGGCGTGGGCGTGAATGAACTGCCCCTGTCCATGATCCTGTCCTGGTATGAGCAGAAGGCCTGTGCGATTCTGTTGACGCTGCTCTACCTTGGGATCAAGAACATCCGGTTAGGGCCCACTCTGCCGGCTTTCATAACGCCGAACGTTCTGGACGTGCTGGTGAAGACCTTTAACATTATGCCGATCAGCACCCCTGAGGCGGATCTGAAGGCAATATTGGGATAACGATCTCACAGAGCGCTCCGAGAAAACACCCCACAATCCCTCCCCCTTGATGGGGGAGGGTAAGGGTGGGGGTGAAAGGGGAGGAGACATCAGTTGTCGGATGTCTTCTTGAGGGGATTTAAGCAGCAAAAACAAAGAGGAGAAAGGTGTCATGAAATGCCCTGGTCAGGACAGCCAGTATTGGAAGCCTGGCGCCATTTTCGAAACCAAGTGTCCGAAATGCGGCGCGGAGGTGGAGTTCTTCAAAGACGACTCGATGCGGCGCTGCGGCAAATGCGGCCACAAGTTCCTGAATCCGAGTCTTGACTTCGGCTGTGCGTCCTACTGCCAGTATGCGGAACAGTGCATTGGAAACCTTCCTCCTGAGCTGATCGCCCAAAAAGAGGACCTCCTCAAGGACCGCGTGGCGATCGAGATGAAACGGTATTTCAGAAACGACTTCAAGCGAATCGGCCATGCAAGCCGCGTGGCGAGGTACGCGGAGAAGATCGGGAAACAGGAAAGAGGAAACCTCGCGGTGATCCTGACCGCAGCATACCTCCATGATATCGGCATCAAGGAGGCTGAAAGGAAATACCAGAGCACGGCTGCGCGATATCAGGAGGAGGAAGGCCCGCCTATCGCCAGGGACATCCTGGAAAGACTGGGAGCTAAGACGGAACTTGTTGATGAAGTGTGTGACATTGTGGGTCACCACCATCATCCGAGACCTGAAGAGACCGCCAACTTCAAATGCCTCTACGATGCGGATTTGATCACCAACCTGGAAGAGAATCACAAGGAGAGCCCCATGGCAACGGGCGAGCTGGCAAAGATTCTTGAAAAATCTTTCCTTACGGAGAGCGGGAAGAAACTGGCAGAAGAGGTCCTTTTGCGGCCTTGAGCGCAGTAAGCGCATGATATGGGAAATCCAGAGCTGTTGAGGAGAAGGAGAAAAGCATGAAACTCAAACGAAAGATCATAAGAATCGACGATGAGTTGTGCGACGGATGCGGTGTCTGTGTGTCATCCTGCGCGGAAGGGGCGATCGAGGTCGTGGACGGGAAGGCGAGGGTCGTGGCGGAGAAATACTGCGACGGTCTGGGCGCCTGCCTGAGAGAATGCCCTAAGGGCGCGCTCACCGTCGAGGAGCGAGAAGCTGAAGAGTTTGACGAAAAGGCTGTAGAAGAACATCTTTCGTCGAGGGAAAAGGAAGAGCCGGCGCACGGAATTCCCATGGCCCATGGATGTCCGTCGGCGAAGCTGCAGACCTTTGTTCCGAAGCCACTGGGCGAGGAACCCGCACTTCAGGCATCCGCCCTTTCGCACTGGCCTGTGCAGATCAGGCTCGTGCCTCCTACAGCGCCGTTCCTGAAAGGAGCTAACCTCCTGGTCGCAGCAGACTGTGCTCCGGTGGCCTATCCCAATTTTCACAGGGACTTCTTAAAGGGAAAGGCAGTGATGGTCGGCTGTCCCAAGTTCGACGATGTGCAGGGTTATGTCGACAAGTTCACCGACATCTTCCGAGCAGCCAATATCAAGAGCGTCACTGTGCTGGACATGGAGGTGCCCTGCTGTTCAGCCCTGCCGAAGATTGTGAAACGCGGGATGGAATTGGCCGGAAAGAGTGTCCCTCTGGAAGAGGTCGTGATCAGCGCGAGGGGAGAAATCCTCAAACGCGAACAGGCCGCTGCGTAAAAGACCTTCCCCCTCCCCTAACCCCTCCCGCCAAGGGAGGGGAAGTTTGAGCAATGACCGATGCTTTCCTCCCCCTTGACAGGCTGTGTCGCAACCATAGGGGAGCTTGTTTTCTGTCATTTCGACCGAAGGGAGAAATCTTAAAATCCCCCTACACGCAAAATCAGGATTTCTCGGCTACCGCCTCGAAATGACATTGCAACACAGCCTCTGAGTGGGGAGGCGAGGTGGGGGTAATAGCTGAGACACTAACCTAGCTCACAATGACGACCGACGCGTCCTTGACGGAGTGCAGGACTTTCTGGGAAACGCTTCCCATCACGAACTCTTTGATGCCCGAGAGACCTCTTCGGCCCATGACGATCGTGTCATATCCAGACTCCGCTTCGGCCACGATGTCCCTGGCGATTCCTTTCTTCTTGGCCTGAACCTTGACCGTAACCTTATCCTTTTTGAATCCGGCCTTCAGCAGGACATCCTTTGCCCTGTTTGCCGCGGCCTCGATCAGTTCTCTTTTCTTGTCTTCCAGGGAGCAGAACACATTTCGCTGAGACCAGAAGTAAGGCGTCAGCTCAGGACTGTTCATGTTGCAGAGCATCTGGGTGTCCGGGATCACGCTGAACAGGGTCACTGCGTGATCCGGGCTAAAGTTCATCGAAACGTACTCGACCGCCCTCCCGGCGTTGTCAGAGTCGTCAAGGGCGACCAGCACTTTGGGTAGGGGTGCCATGGCTGTCCTCCTTTTGCTAGGTTGTTTTGGGGGTAAAGAGAAAAATGTTTTGCTCTGCCTTGCGCAGATACCCTGTGGCTCGCGTCACTTCCTTTATGTACTATGAAGAAGCATTCGGTGACCCATGTCAAGGGAAAACAATACGGCTTGACCGAAACCCTTGCCTTGCCTATATTGTGCTGCGAGGAGGAGGTTCGTGCTATGAGCAGCAAAACCCAGAAAAACCTCGCCTATGCCTTTGCTGCGGAATCCAAGGCGTCGGTGAGGAACGATGCCTTTTCGCGAAAGGCGGATGCCGATGGGTATGCCGGCATTGCAAGGCTTTTCAGAGCGGTTTCTGAAGCGGAGTCAGTCCATGCCCGTCGCTATCTCATGTTGATGCGTGGAAAGATCGGGAATACGGAAGAGAACCTGGAGGCAGCTTTTCAGAGCGAAATCAAGGCCAATGTGGATGAGTATCCCAACCTGATCAAGGAAGCTACCGACGAGGGAGAGGAAGCTGCTTTGAAAGCGTTCTCCCATGCGAGAGACGTGGAAGACAGGCATGCAGAGCTCTACAAAAAGGCGATGAACGACATGTTGGCAGAACGGGAGACGATCTATTACGTGTGCCAGGTCTGCGGGTATGTCGCCGAGAATGAAGCTCCTGAAAACTGCCCGGTCTGCGAGGCCGTAAAGGGAAAGTTCAAGAAAATCGAGTGATCGGCAATGGCTAAAGACTTCTACGAAATCCTGGGCGTCAAGAAAGCCGCATCTGAGGAAGAAATCAAGAGGGCTTACCGGAAGCTTGCCCGGAAATGGCACCCGGATGTGAACCCGGGCAGGAAGGAGGCGGAGCAGAAATTTAAAGAAATATCCCAGGCCTACGACTGTCTCGGCAACAAGGAAAAAAGAAAACTCTACGACGAATTCGGAGAAGAAGGCCTCCACACGGGGTTTGACGCTGGGAAGGCAAGACAATACAAACAATGGAGTTCTTTTCAGCAGCAGCAGGCGCGGGGAGGAGGAGAGCCTTTTGGCCGATACCACAGGTACGAGGACATCTTTGGCGGCGTCTTTGATTTCGGGGGCGGTCCTTCAGATTCCGGTGCGGCGGCAGGTGCAGGAAGGGATATCGAGCATGAGATGACGATCGATCTCGTCTCCGCCCTCAAGGGGTTTGAGACGAACCTCGCGATGCAAAAACCAGAACCCTGCGCGGTGTGCAATGGGAATGGAACCGACCCCAAGACTCCCATGTCCACGTGCACGGCGTGCGGCGGATCAGGCCGGCTGAATGTGGCCCAAGGCCCCATGCAGTTCACCAAGGCCTGTCCACGGTGTAAAGGACACGGGAAGGTGGGAAAACCGTGCATGCAATGCGGTGGAAGCGGGCAGGTGGTGGGAACAGAGACAATCCGGGTCACGATTCCTCAGGGTGTCAAAGAAGGATCCAAGGTGAGGGTGGCCGGAAAAGGGGAGCCTGGTTTTTATGGCGGGCCGCCGGGGGATCTTTATCTCATTATCCACATCGAGCCCCATCCTGTTCTCAGGAGAGAAGATGACAATCTCCACATGGAGGTTCCAGTCACGGTGCGTGAAGCCATCCTGGGAGGCACGATCACGATTCCCACCATAGAGGGTGAAGTCAATCTGAAAATTCCTGCAGGAAGTCAAAGCGGTCAGACGCTCAAATTGAAAGGAAAGGGCGCCATGAACCCCAAGACCAAACAACGGGGAGATTTGATGGTCAAACTTGTCGTCAAGGTTCCGAAAACCGATGATCGTGAGATCCTCGAAGCGGTCCGGAAGATGGACAGGTACTACGACGAAGACGTCAGAAGNGCCCTCCGCTTGTGAGGATTCACTTCCCTNTTTTCAGTCGGCCCTGAAACTCCTGGGCCAGATCATCCAGGATTTCGTCAAACTGCCTCCTCATGTCAAACATCATCTGCCGCATTCGCAGGATGACCTCTACTCCGGGCAGGTTGACACCCATGTCTTCCATCAGAGACTTGACCAGCTGGAGCTTTTCGAGCTCCTCAGTCCGGAAAACCTTTGCCGGGGATCCATCCCGGCACACAGGGCAAAGCAGTTCCTCTTCTTCGAGGTCAGAAAGAAACCCCTCATCCACTTCGAAGATTTCCATCACCTCGGTGACTGTCCAGAATTCTTTATCCATCCTTCGGCATCCGTCCTTGAAGTGAACTAGGATTGGGGCTGGGTCTTCTCCTCTTTTTTTGGACTTGGAGCCGCCGGCAATCCCACCAGGGCCTTCAGTTCGTCTCCGTCGATCTTCTCTTTTTCCAGAAGAACCTCCGCCCCTTTGTCCATGACGTCTTTCATCTCTTGGAGGATATCCAGAGCGCGCTTGTATTGAACCGAGATGAGCTCTTTGATCTCTTTGTCGATTATCTCTGCAGTGGCTTCACTGTATTCGCCGCCGGCCGGCATCCCTGCTTCGATAAAGAGGGCCCTCTTTTCCCGGGAGAAGTAAACCTGCCCGATGGTCTCACTCATGCCGTACTCCTTGACCATGCTCCGGGCGATGTCCGTGGCTTTGGCGAGGTCGTTATGCGCTCCGGTGGAGATATCCCCGAACACGATCTCCTCGGCAGCTCTACCCCCCAGAAGGGTGGCAATCTTGTTCAGAAGCTCTGTCCTCTTCATGAGAAAACGATCTTCTGTGGGGACCTGCATGGTGTAGCCCAAGGCGGCAATGCCTCGAGGGATGATGGAGATTTTCTGGACCGGGTCTGTGCCCGGCAGCGAAAGAGCCACAAGGGCATGTCCCAGTTCGTGGTAGGCCACGATTTTTCGCTCCTCCGGGTTGATGAGGCGGTTCTTCTTCTCAAGACCGGCCATGACCCGTTCGACCGCCTCCTCGAATTCCGACATGGCGACCTCTTTCTTTCCCCGGCGCACAGCGAGAAGAGCCGCCTCGTTCACGAGGTTGGCGAGGTCCGCACCGACCATCCCCGGTGTCATGGCCGCGATCTTTTCAACGTCCAGTTTCTTGGCAATGACCACGTTCTTGAGGTGAACCATTAGAATCNCTTCTCGGCCTTTCTTATCCGGCCGGTCGACGAGAATATGGCGATCGAATCGACCGGGGCGGAGCAATGCAGGATCCAGAATCTCCGGCCTGTTGGTGGCGGCCATGAGAATCACGCCTACTTTGGGGTCAAAGCCGTCCATTTCGACGAGAAGCTGGTTCAGGGTCTGTTCCCGCTCGTCATGGCCTCCGATGTTGCCGAATCCCCTGGCTTTGCCTAGGGCATCCAGCTCATCGATGAAAATGATGCAGGGCGCTTTCTGTTTTGCCTGCACAAAGAGATCCCTCACTCGCGCAGCACCAAGGCCCACAAACATCTCCACGAACTCGGAACCGCTCATGCTGAAAAAGGGGACATGGCTTTCCCCGGCTACGGCTTTGGCAAGAAGGGTTTTCCCTGTTCCCGGAGGACCGACGAGCAGAATGCCTTTAGGCATTTTCCCGCCGAGTTCGGTAAACCTACCTGGTTCTTTCAAAAAATCGATCACCTCCACGAGCTCCTGTTTCGCCTCGTCCACACCGGCAACGTCATTGAAGGTGACGTTCAACTCATTCTCCATGTAAATCTTCGCCTTGTTCTTACCCAGAGTCATGAATCCTGCTTGCTGCCCTGCCATGCGTTTCATGAAGAAGTACCAGACGCCAAAGAATAGGACGAGTGGAAAGATCCAGGAAAAGAGATCACGCAAAAAGGTGGATTCCACCTGGCCTTTGAAGGTGATGTTGTGCTGTTCGAGAAGGGTTGAGATCTCCGGGTCTACGCGCAGGGTCTTGAAGAGCTCTGTCTTGTTCGGATCCTTGTCATCGGTCCTCATCTTGCCCTGGATCTGGTTGGCGGAGATCGCAACTTCCGCAACCCGGCTTTCTTTAACNAGACTCAGGAACTGGCTGTAGGGGATGGTCTTAATGGCAAGCGCCGAACCGAGATAGTTCTGGATCAGGAGAACCACCCAGATACCCAGCAGCACATACCAGATGGAGAACTTGTGTTGCTTTTCCATTTCAAAACTCCTGTTTGAGGTTCAGGAAGCGGGGGAAGGCTCTTTAGTTTTCAATTTGAACTTAAGCCAGTCTACCATTTCCTGCATATTTTTTGCCATAAACCATCGACCATTTGCGAACACCCCATAGTCGGCCCCGGCCATGGCGGAAGAAAAGCGTGTGGAGTTGGCATAGAAGAGCCACTGCTCCACCCATTGCTTCTCGATCGCTTCATTGAAAAGGCCGTCTTTCTGAGAAGCGGCTCCCTTTTTCCAGGCCGAGAGTAGAAGGTTCGTGGCGGCCAAGGTCATCTCATTGGTGTTCTTGATCGTGTTTTCAAATCGCTCGAAATGGCCCTCCACCCAAGTCTGACTGTGGCACGAGAGACACACCTTCTGCATGGTTTTCCTTCTCTCGGTTTGCTCTTCTGCGCTGATCAGATACTCGACGGCGGGCTCCCCTGTGAGCTCGGTCGGGAGCGGGAGACCCGCTTTGTTTTTGATGATCGTGGTATCCGGTGACTTCGGGTGAGCGTGGGCATAGATCGGGCCGAAAATGCGCCAGGGCAGACGGTCGTTCATCTGGTGAGTCCTCTCCACAACGATCTCACCTTCACCGGAAACGAGGCTCATGTGGCAGGCGGCGCAAGTCGGCGCCGCGATATCCTTGCCGATGTTCCACGGAACATGGTCATAATTCCAACCATGGCCGAGAGCCGAATAAATGTTCCCATGCTTGCTGACTTCATAAACCTTAAATGCAGGGACATCAGGACCCTTGTGGCATTGGGAACAGGTGTAAGGCTTTCTCGCCATCTCGATCGCAAACTGGTGCCGCGCGTGGCAGGCGCTGCAGGATCCCTTGCTCCCGTCAGGATTGATTCGTCCCACGCCCTGGTTGGGCCAGCCCGTGAGTACAGGAAAGGACATGTCTCCCTGGTCCGTCTCCCTGGTCGCAAATCCCTTAACATCAACGACGGTGCCGTGACACTGCCTGCAGGCATCTGAAAGGGTCAANTCGTCCGGGTCCCTGAGGCTTGTGGCCATGCCCTTGAAAGACTGGACGCCGATTATTGATTTGACAAGGCTCTGGTAGACAGAGTTGTTCTCAAGATTGCCGTAGGCTTCGGACATGAGGTTTTTCCCGAACTGGTTTACCTCCACGGGGTGGCAGGTCGCACAATCCCGTGGGGTGACGACCACGTGCACTTTGTACCCGTTGTGTTCGAAGCTGTCCTTGTGATTTTCAGAATTGAGGGTGTGGCACTCCGCACATCCCACCACCACGTTGGCGAGACTCTCCGGGATCTGCTCAAAAGAAACCCTTTTCTCTTTAGGCGCCAAGCTCTTGGCCGCCCTGGGTATCACCCTGGACATGCGACTCTTCTTCCAGGCTGAAATGATGCCNGGGTTCAAAGTGCTGTGACACTCAATACAGGTGGTGGAATCCTCNCTGACCGGACCGTCGGCTCCAGAGGCTTGACCCGAAAACGCAAACACCACCAATAAGGCAACCAACAGGAACCTCATGATTTCCCTTCCCTCTCCAAACCTCTTTCGTTTACCCGATCGATCTCAAGGCCTCTTCCGCAAGGTCTTTCACCCGGACAGGGGTGGGCTCAGTTCCGAGCATGATGACCAGTACAGAGTCATCCTCTTTCAATTTTCGGAGCGCAGGCCGTGCTTCTTTCACGCGGAGAAGACCCACAACGCGTGCCGCCTGACCCCGGATCACCTCGTCTCGTGACTCCAGGTAGGGCAAAAGAAGTCCTGAGGATCCTCTGACCAATTCCGGTCTTTTCTCAGAGAGCCTGCCGATTCCCCACAAAAGCCCTCGCTGCAGTCCCTCGTGCTCAAGATAATTCCCGTCTTCTCTCGCATAGGACAGCAGGAGGTGAGCGTACTCCCGGGCGAGTCCACTGTGAGCGGCCAGGATTTCTCCCATGGCCTCGGGCGATCCCCACCCGATTCCACCTGACTCATCGTTCAGGCTCCACATGAGACGCCGCATGATCACCCTGGCAGCTTCCAGGTCGCGGTCTGCCAGCTGATTGACGACAACTCCCATTGCTTTGACCGCCCCCCATTTGATCTGATCATTGCAGCTCTGGAGAAAAGACAAGAGGGGGTTTATGATCTTCCGAGGGGGAAGGCGGCCTATCTCCACAAGGGCCTTTTCCAAATCGCCCTGATTCAAAAGATCGAAAAGCTTTTTCTTGAGACTACGAGCGCAATCCTTCAACTCAAGGGTCCTTGTGCCCGAGACAGGGATAGGGAAAAGAACCTTGACAGCAAAGCTTCACGTGAGGAATCACCAGGTGGCCGAAGAGAATCAATCTTCCTTTTCGAACTGGTCCTTTCCAGCCCCGCACACCGGACAAACCCAGTCCCCGGGCAATTTCTCGAAAGGGGTTCCGGCCTTCACTCCGTTGTCAGGATCACCCACTGCAGGATCATAAACGTAACCGCACACCGAACACACATATTTAGCCATAACCTAGCCTCCTTGTGAAAGTATTCTCAACTCACCCTGGCGAAGAAACAAAAGATGCTTAAAATAGAACATTGTTTTGCGGTCTACCCGGAAGGGGCGCATGGATAGAATTTCCGGGTTGAAGCCCTCAAAAGGGCCCGGTGAATGTATGAATGATAAAAGTGGAAGGGGCTCCTGTCAAGGGGCTCAGAGCAAATCTCACGCCCTTTCACTTGGAAAACCAGCATAGAAATCAACCCTGAATGCTCGCCCTTTGCGTATGAAAGTATCTTCTATCAAAGCCGGCCGATACTCCAAACGATCGCCCATTGTAGACGTCGCCGCGTTCCTGCTGGTCATAGCAGTTCTCACCTGGATCGGGGGAACAGGAACCGCGGAGCTGGGCTACAATTGGCAGTGGTATCGGGTGCCCCAGTATCTCCTGACCCATGAGGACGGAAGGTGGCTTGCCGGCCCTCTGATCGACGGGCTTATGGTCACCTTTGAGATCACAGGGGCCAGTCTGATTCTTGCTTTCAGCTTCGGATTGATCAGCGCCCTCTGTCGCCTGTCGGACTCCTATTTGGCCAGGATGATCGCGCGTGGGTATCTGGAGTTGATCCGGAATACGCCTCTCCTGGTCCAGCTGTTTTTCATTTACTTTGTCATGGCACCGATCTTTGATCTGAGCCGCTTTTCTTCTGCCGTGCTCGCGCTGAGCCTGTTTGAGGGGGCTTATGGGTCGGAGATTTTCAGGGCCGGCATCGTTTCCATTCATAAAGGTCAGTGGGAGGCTGCACACAGCCTCGGTCTCGGCACCTTCGACACGTACCGGCGGATCATCCTGCCCCAGGCCATTCGACGCATTCTTCCGCCTCTCACAAGCCAGGCCATATCCCTTGTCAAAGACTCTGCTCTCGTCAGCACCATCGCAGTCTATGACCTTACGATGAGAGGCCGGGAGATCATTTCAGAAACATTTCTCGCTTTTGAGATCTGGTTTACCATCGCAGCGATCTACCTTGTCGTCACCGTTAGCCTTTCTATAGTGGTCAGCCTAATGGAGAGGCGATTGGGCGAGACCGGGTAGGAGGTAACAGTTTGGTAACGTTCAAAAGTGTTTACATGGGCTTAGACAAAAGGGATCTCTTGCGCTGAGCCACACGTCGGAGAGGGCTGGGCCTTTTCTGAAGTGACTGGCGGGAGGGCTCCGTCTTTTCACGACTTATCTGTGGGGGAAGCCCCGGCCCCGAGCGTACGCGAGGGGAACGGTGGAGGGGGCAAGTTTCCCTCGCAGATAAGTCGTAGAAA
>JGI20214J51088_10001448_pt1 | contig 16216 bp, 11 predicted proteins | sample WetSurMetagenome_FD_51088 | JGI IMG/M metagenome (IMG submission 51088) | reverse complement strand
AGCATAGCAGACTACCAGTTCGGCTTGGGCGTGGGCGAAAAACTGTTCCCAGACAACGTCCAAATCGAGTACAGCCGAGCCACAGGCAGGATCCGCTACATAAACCTCAACGGGGAAAGACTCGCCACACTGCGCCCCACCGATGGACTCCTATGCCTCAGCATCAAAGCCGCCCAGTTCATCCGACAAAACCTCGCAGCAGAAGCGCACTGCTTCGTCACTGTCCGCCAAGACGTAGCCAAGTACATCGCGGAAGGCGGTGACGTTTTTGCCCTCCACGTGGTTGATGTTGATTTGGATATCCACGCTAAAGAAGAAGTCATAGCCATAGACGAAAAGGGCGAAGTCCTCGCAGTCGGACGTGCCATGCTTTCCGCGGACGAGATGAAAGCCTTCAAAACTGGCGTAGCCGTCAAAGTACGCCACGGTTGTAGAAGCCGAAGCGCCGAAGAATAGACTGCCTTCTCAATTCCACGTTTTCTTTGGGGTTGGGTGTCAATTTCCTTTATTGCGTTTGCCTGGGTTTTGGTTCGAGTCTGAACCTTTGCACACTGAAGTTGGCAGGCAGAGTCTGAACCCAGCAAAAGTTAAGTATATCAACACCCAGCAAAGAATACATCACAGGAGCAAATCATATGCAGAGACGCATGAACCCCAGAGACACAAAGCGCATGATGCAGCGCATGGGCATGAACATGGAAGGCGTCGAAGACGTCCAAGAAGTCATCATCCGCACCCCCACCAAAGAAATCGTCATCGAAGCCCCCGAAGTCGCCATCGTCGGGGTGCAGGGGCAAAAGATCTTTCAGGTCGCAGGCGGAAAAGTCACTGAGCGTGCACCCCAACCCAAAGCAAACGCGGCACCCGTAGTCTCAGAGGAAGACGTAAGCTTAGTGGCAGCGCAGACGGGTAAAAGCGTAGCTGATGCACGTAAAGCCCTTATCGAATGCCAAGGCGACCTAGCCAGAGCTATCCTTCTGCTCCAATCCTAACCGCCGCGGAAACCTACTTCTATATACCCCTGCCCTCTTACTTTTCGTGACCTAAATGAGAACCCAAACGGACCTGGTTGTGGCAGGGCACTTCTCCGCAGACACCCTCATTCTACCCAGCAACCCTGCGCCCTACCAAGCTTTGGGCGGGGCAGCCGCGTATGTATCCCTTGCAGCCCACGCTTTAGGCAGCACGGTCTCTGTGGTTTCCAGTGTGGGCAGAGACTTCCCCCAAGATTACCTAAAGTGGATGAATTCAAAAGGCGTCAATGTCTCCAATGTCACTCAGGATTCCCAGCCCACCACAAGGTTCGAACTCACCTATAGCAAAGACCTCTCCGAAAGAACACTTAGGCTGAAGAGCCAGGGCTCACCTATTACAGCGAGTGATGTGCTTGGGAACCTGCATGCGAAAGCCATACATATCGGACCCATCGCGCAGGAAATCAGTCTCCCAATCATCCAACGCCTTAGAGGCTGCTGTGAGGTTCTATCTTTGGACCCGCAGGGCATGACACGGCGCTTCAACGCAGACGGCGGCGTATCCTGCTGCGAAAAAGTGCCCAAGCAACTCGTCAGTTTAGTTGATGTGTACAAGTCTTCAGTCGAGGAGATTCAGGCGTTAACTGGGCAATCTAATGTGCAGTCAGCCATTGAAGCTGTCCACGCTTACGGTCCTAAAATCGTAATCGCCACCATGGGCGCCAAAGGCAGCCAACTCTCCGTAGACGGCGAAATCTGCCAAGTTCCACCGTGCTCCGCGAAGAAGGTCGTGGACCCCACGGGTGCAGGCGACGTTTTCGTAGGCGCCTTCCTCTCTGAATACCTCCGCGGCAAGGATGTTTTCTGGTGTGCTTGTGTAGGTTCCGCGGCTGCCTCGTTCGTGGTGGAATGCGTGGGCGCCACCTGTTTAGGCACGCGGGAAGAAGTCTACGGCAGAGCCGAATCTATCTGCAGAAGGTAACCCCCTAAAACGTTGAGATGTGCTGGAACGGCGAAGGCCACTCACTGGGCGGTTTGCGTGCGCTTGTCTCCACTTTTGTGATGTTGGGGATTTTCGCGATTTCTTCTTGAAGGGCGAATTCCTGTTTGATGTCTTTAACCATAGCGGTGATTTGCAGGTCGTAGTCGCCGCTGGTCTTGATTATGATGACGACATCGGGGATTTTGGCGAGGTCCTCCACGATGGCTGAAGTTTCTTTCTGGGACATGTAGGCTAAGCTGAAGTTCAGGATGGCTTCGTAACCGATTTTGCTGGGGTTGATTTGGGCGATAACTTTGACGGCGCCGCTTCGGCGGAGCTTCTCGTACCGCTTCACAACGGTATCCGTGGAGACCCCCATGCTCTTGCTGATTTTGCGGAAGGACTCGCGCCCGTCTGCTCCCAGCTTCTCGATTAGTCGGCGGTCAGTTTCATCCAGGTCTTTCGCTGCTAATCTGGGGAATTCAGCCTTAGCCTCGGTGGGTTCTGGAGTGGTTTTTTGGCATGCGCCGATGGATAGGTTATAGGGGTTGTTTTTTACGTCTGTCCACACGAAAGTTTTCAGGTCAACCACGGGGTTCTGGCGTCGGATGGTTTCTTTGATGTGGTCGAGGTCGCTGAGGTTTCTGAGGCGGGCGATGACGCGAATGTTGTAGACGACGTTAAATTGGAGGATGAAGAGGACATCGGGGAGTTTGCGGAGGTGTTCGATGACTTGTTCTCGGTAGGTGGATTCGACGTTGAGGAGGATGGTGGCGATGGCGTGGTAGCCGAAGGCGGCGTAGTCAAGTTGCACAGTTGAGCCCGTGATGATGCCTGTCTGTTGGAGCTTTTTGTAATGTTTCCAGATGGTGTTCTTCGTCACATGGCATTCTTTGGCTATGTCAGCGAAATTTCTTCTTCCATCTCGAAGTAGGTCTTTGAGGATTTGGGCGTCGATTCGGTCGATTTTCTTCGTGGAAATGAGTCTCCTCTTGGAGGTTTCGTCTGGTTGATTCTGTTAACGCTGAACCATGCATATAAGGCGTGCTGGATTACGGATGAATCTTACATTGTCACCCAGTATATCTGGTTTTTGAACCTGTCGTCGGTGTTTAGGTTGTGTTTGGAAAAATTTTTATTCAAATCGTGAGAGAAATGGCTACGTTCAAATCTGGGGGCGCGAGCGGTTCCAACGCAGTCTGGAACTTTGGCTGCTTCCGTTCCTTCAGGCATTCCTGCTTCCCATTTCAGGAGCGGCGGGGAAGAGGGCTGAAAGGCCTCTGGCGTTCAACTGTAATGAGGGCGGCGGATAAGAAGTCTCTCCTTCCTACCGTTTCGCTGCCAGAGCCCCAGCAAACCTCACAAGTTCTGGCTGGTTAGGGTTTTAGGGGTTTTTATGGAAAAACTTATATTGTCTTAAATGCAAGTGAAATGTAGGAGATTTTGGAGAGATCTTTTAAATGTTCGAATATAAACAAATAAGAAGACAGTACGATTGTAAAAAAGCCCTAGTTGCTTTCGCCCTGATTCTTTTGATGGCTTCGTCAATTGCTTTCGTTGCTTTGCCCACTGCTTCAGCGCACACCCCCCCCATTAGCATTCCAAGTTACCCTTACCTCGCTGTCACACCAAACCCCGTTGGAATTGATCAGCCTGTGTTCCTCGTTATGTGGATTCACGGCGCTCCACCGACTGCCGCGGGCAATGCAGGTGACCGGTGGCATGATTTCTTCATTGATGTCTTAACACCTAGCGGCAAGACCAAGACGCTCGGCAAATTCTACTCAGACCCCACAGGCTCGACTTACACACTTTACACCCCCGAAGAAACAGGTACGTACAAGTTTACGTTCCGATATACAGGACAGGTTGCGTCGCTTTACAACCCGCAGAATAATTTGCCTGGAAGCGCCAGTGACTTCGTTAATGACACCTGGTTACCCAGCAGCGTTACTGAGTACCTCACGGTGCAGCAGGATCCAGTCACTCCTGTAGAGGAGTATCCTCTTCCAAGTAGCTATTGGACTCGCCCCATATCTGCAGACAACATCTACTGGGCTAACATAGCTTCAAACTGGCTGCGCGGCGCCGAAAGCGGCGGATACAACCTCTGGGTAGCAGGTTCAGGTCCCTCAAGTCCACACATTCTCTGGAAGAAATCCATTGAATTAGGCGGCGTAGTCGGAGGCAACTGGGCTCCTGCATACGGCATTACCGGCAGTGATGTTCCATACGCAGGCTACTATTCAGGAGGCTCCTACGAAGGACGGTTTGGTAACTCGATGATTCTTGGTGGCATGCTATTCTACAGTGATACTCTCGGGCACTCTAACGCTGGAGGCGGCTTTACTGCACTTGACTTAAAGACCGGCAAGGTAGTTTGGCATCGAGATGACCTTAACGCCTATCTCAGCACGGCGTATACAGGCAATACTGCAGCTGCACCGACAATTCCGGCACCAACCTTTGCTCAGATCTATGTGTATGAATCACCTAACCAACACGGAGCGGTCGGGGGTATTCTGTGGCAGACTTCATCATCTGGCGGCATAACTACTTGGCAGGGCTTTGACGCATTTACTGGCAAGTGGGTATTCAACGAGACAGGCATACCATCAGGTACTCAAGTCTACACAAGCAAAGGAGAGATAGTAAACTACGTTCTCAACTACAATACCACAACGAAAAAAGGCTCCCTCGCCCTATGGAACAACACCGCAGAACAGCAAGGACTTCACCTCAGATTAGGCACAGGCACCGAGGCTTGGCAGTGGAGACCAGACGGCAAAACCGTAAACATGACAAACGCATACTCTTGGAACGTAACCGTAAATGCAGACCTGACAGGAATTGCTGCACCTGCAATTGTTCAGGTACTGCCTGGCGACATATTGCTTGGCAGAAGTGCCGCGATAACAGCCGGTGTAGGCGACAAGTATACACCTGATCCGTGGACTATGTGGGCAATCAACCTGAATGCATCCAAGGGCATTGTCGGCAGCCTATTATGGAAGCAGACATACCCAGCACCAGACGGCAACCTAACTCAAAGATTCCTCACCTTACCAATTGACCCAGTGAACCGAGTCATTCTGATGTCACATGTGGAAACAATGCAGTTCCTAGGCTACAGTCTCGACACAGGTACACTGATGTGGGGTCCAACCGACATACCGATGCGTGCTTACCAATACTACGGCAGTGGTGAAGGAGGCGGCCAACGAGGCGCAGTTGCTTACGGCAACCTATACATCCAAGGCTTCGGTGGAGAACTCTTCTGCGTAAACACAGCAAGCGGTAACCTGGTCTGGAAGTTCAACGACACCAACAGTGGCTTAGACACTCCATGGGGTCTACGGCCAATCTTCCTGGCTGCAATAGCAGATGGCAAAGTATACGCTTTCAACAATGAACACTCCCCCAACGACCCACTGTACCGAGGCAACAACATCTATTGTCTCGACGCCAAAACGGGACGAGAAATCTACAAGATGATCAGTTGGTCTGGTCAAACAGGCGGGACCGGCACATCCACAGCAGCTCTCGCGGACGGTGTCTTGACATACTACAATTACTATGACAATTCGCTTTACGCCGTAGGCAAAGGCCCTAGCGCACTCACCGTTGATGCTCCATTGGTAAGCGTCAACAAGGGACAGAGTGTCATCATCCGCGGCACAGTCACCGACGTATCTCAGGGCGCAAAGGACCTGATATCCGCAGGCAAATTCAACAGTGTCCCAGCGATGTCTGACGAATCGCAAGCCAACTGGATGGAGTACCTCTACATGCAGAAATCCATTCCAACAAACGCCACAGGTGTACCAGTGACCTTGTTTGCGACGGCGCCTGACGGAACCACTACGCAAATTGGCGAACCTCGAAGCGATAGCAACGGCGTCTACTACCTTAAGTGGACACCTGACCAAGTAGGNACCTACACAATCAACGCAGTCTTCCAAGGCAGTGACAGCTATTGGTCAAGCAGCGCATCCACCGCAGTCGGCGTGGACCCAGCAGTTGCAGCTCCAACTGCATCACCCTCAACAGCACCGCCAACAACTGCACCCGCAACAACCACTCCAGCGGCAACCACTGCAGCTCCAGGACCCGGCAACCCCAACATGACCTACGCGTACGTTGCAGTCGCAGCAGTCATCATAGTCGTCGTAATCGTTGCAGTCGCAGTCATGCTAAGAAGACGCAAATAAACACAAACAAAACCAACCTCTCTTTCTTTCTTTTTTCGTTAAAAAGTTTCAGCCCTTAAACCACACTTGTTACGGGCATCTTCATTTTACGGGCAGGCACATATTTTGGCTGGGCAAAAAACTGTAGGCGGCTGCTTCCCAGTTCATGTCGAACCACTGCTGAACTATGTCGAGCAGGACAGGGTTATTCGACCACAAGTAAGGCTGCGCGGTAGTGGTGGCTTCAGGCACAGTTGAAATCAGCATCTCTTTTCGGTCTTTGATGAGCAGCTTGGCCGGCGAGTCGGAACTCATGTATCTGGCTTGAAAGGTGGGTGCCTTCTTCAACAGAGTCAAAAAAGACTCGGGGACATGAAAGTCCTCAGGTGACTTGCAGAGTAGGTCGCGGATTTTCACGTTCCGGTGGGCTGCTTTCAGTTCCAGTTCAAAGTTCCCTTCATGCCCCGCTATTCCTTCCATGAAGTTGTTCATTAAATCAATACTTGTCTGTGCAGACTCGAACGTTTTCCTGATCCTATTCATTAGGGGTCCTTTCTTTGGGATAAGAACAAAGTCACCTTCGCTGTTGTTGCTGGGTTTGGCGATGCTTCCGACCTTTCTGAAAATTTTGAATGCGGTTTTCTTGAGTTCTTCTGTCTGCTCTTTCCTTTGTTCGAGCAGCATGGCGATGCCTTCTTCTAGGGGTACCGGTTGGTACTTGTTGGGTTTAGCGATGACTCTCTCCACAAGTCCTCTTTCTTGGAGTTCCGCTAAAACTCGGTACACATCCTGGGAAGCTACCTTCGAAGCCTTAGCCGCTGTTCTCGCTGTTAACGTTCCCGACACGGAGACGGCAAAGTACACTTTTGCTTGGAGACTCGTTAGCCCTAACTCTACAAGAGCTTGAACTGCCTCGCTCTGCACCGCCATTCTCCCAGTGAAGGGCGTATCGGCAACTCTTTTTTAAACGTTCTCCATGGAAAGAGCTTCTGCGCGATATTGTTGCCAAAATTGGCTTCTTAAGGGGATGAATTAAGGGCGTCTATGGTGTACATGCGGTTAAGTGTTCCTTTCGGGCTCTTTTTCGATTGGTAGTCGGGTGACTTACTGCGATATTATAAAAGGTGTTTCCGCCGACTTGCTTCCCACACAAAGAAACTAAGGAGAAAAAAGAATGAACACAAATAAGTATGCAACAATATTTTTAATCCTGCTGCTTTCTGCCTCTGCGCTGCTGACAATCTTGCCTTCTGCCTCGGCTCACACCCCCGCGTGGAACGTACCCACCTACGCGTACCTCGCCATCTCGCCTAATCCCGTTGGAGTTGGACAACCGGTTTTCCTCGTTATGTGGATAGACAAACCTCCGCCAACTGCCGCAGGCTCGGCGGGTGACCGCTGGCAGGGCTTCAGAATCACCATCACTCTGCCCGATGGTTCCAAGAAGAATTTGGGTCCGTTCACTTCGGACGCTACTTCGTCGACTTTCACGAGCTACACCCCGATAGCAACTGGAGAGTACAGTTTCTTCTTCTCGTTCCCAGGACAAACCGCTGCTTTGAACAACCCCCTCAACGGACAGCCTGGTTCCGCCAGCCAAAGCGTCGGCGACTGGTACATGCCAAGCAACGCAACTGCAACCCTAACCGTGCAGGCGGACAAGGTTACTTCGCCTCCAGAATACCCGCTGCCAACCACCTATTGGACTCGCCCAGTTGAAGGTCAAAACACAGCTTGGGTTTCAATGCTGTCAAACTACCTCGCTCCAATGGGTGCCGCATACTCCTACGGTGCAGAACGCCTGCAACCCTACGGCGATGCCCCCGACAGCGCTCACGTGATGTGGGCAAACCCGATTTCGTTCGGAGGAGTCGTCGGCGGCAATATCCAAAGTATCCAAGGCGCAACCTACTATTCAGGGCTCTCATACGAAACCAAATTCAACAACCCCCTCATCCTCTACGGAAGACTCTACTACACCTTGCCACTGAGCAACAACGGCGCAGGTACCCCACCTCAATTCGCCTGCTACGACTTAAGAACCGGGGAACTAATCTGGGTGCAGAACTTCACTTACACACCAACCTTCGCCCAAATCTATGACTACGAATCAATGAACCAACACGGCGTCATCGCAAACGGCTATCTCTGGGGAACTTCAAGCACAAACTGGTTCGCCTACGACGCACTCACAGGAGCGCTTCTATTCAACTTGACGAATGTTCCTTCAGGCACGAACTATTACGGACCGAGTGGCGAAATACTCAGGTACAACCTTAACATTGGGGCTAAGTGGCTGGCTTTGTGGAACAACACTTGCGAGCAGCAAGGTTTGCACGGCGCAAACGGAACTAGCAGCGCCGCCTACCAGTGGCGACCTGTTGGCAAATCAGTGAACATGGAAAAAGCCTACTCGTGGAACGTGACGATACCCACTATCACAAGCCCATACGGTGCTACCGCTACCACCAGATACATCATCCAAGACGACATGCTATTAGGCAGCTTCGGCAACCCCGGCACCGGATGCACAGTGTTCGCGATAAGTCTCAAGCCCAATTCAAGGGGCGCTTTGCTTTGGAAACAGGACTACGCTCCACCAGAAGGAAACCTAACTCGTTCCTTTGAAGCCGTGGACCCAGTCAACCGCGTCTTCACCATGAGTGACAAAGAAACGATGCAATGGTCAGGCTTTAGCATGGATACCGGCGATAACCTTTGGGGTCCACTCGGACAGACACGCGCCTTCAACTTCTACCCCACAGTCGGAAGCGGCGGAGTCAGCCAAGTAGGCTTCTGCGCCTACGGAAAACTCTACGTGGACGGCTACGGCGGTGAACTCTTCTGCTACGACACCAAGACTGGTGACCTGCTCTGGAAGTACAACAACACCTACAGCGGTATCGACACACCTTGGGGCAATTACCCGCTCTTTACTGGCGCAATTGCTGACGGCAAAATCTACTGCTTCAACAACGAGCACTCACCCAACGTACCTCAGTACAAGGGTGAAAAAGCACGATGCATCGACGCATATTCAGGCGAAGAACTCTGGACTCTGCAAAGCTGGGCTGGTGTAGGCGGATTCGCAGACCTAGCTTGGCCAGTTGCAGACGGTTACCTCTGTTACCTGAATACCTACGACATGCAAGTGTACTGCATCGGCAAAGGACCCAGCGCAACTACAGTCAGTGCGACTCCAGGTGTAGGTAACATCGTCACCATCCAAGGCTCAGTCACCGACATCAGCGCAGGTGCTAAGAGAAAGATAGCGACAGGCGAATTCACCAGCGTGCCCGCTATGTCCGACAAAGACCAAGGCGACTGGATGGCATACATCTACATGCAGAAACCGATGCCAACCAACGCAACCGGCGTGGACGTGTCCCTGTTCATCACCGACTCAGCAGGCGCCCTCGTTGACACAGTGACTTGCACAAGCGACGCTTCAGGACAATATGCAGTCAGCTGGGTACCACCAGCCGCAGGGCTATACACGGTCACAGCAGCCTTCGACCAGACAAAAAGCTACTACGCCTCAACCGCTGAAACCCACTTCTCAGTCGCTGTCGCAGCACCAACAGCAGCTCCAACTACTGCAGCTCCCACAACCGCAGCTCCAACAACAGCAGCCCCGACTACAGCAGCTCCAAGCACCACTGCTCCAGAGCCAGGCAACCCCACAATGACATACGTCTACGTTTCAGTCGCTGCAGTCGTCGTCATCGTCGTCATCGCGGCAATAGCGATGTTCCTACGAAGACGCAAGTAGCCAATCAACACCCTAAATTTCCCCTTTCCCTTTTTTTGGAAACTCAAGTTAGAATGAAAGTGGGCTGAGAGGGCTCTGACGGTTCAATTTAAAATAGCAGCGACTAAGATTTGGCGAAGGTTCCAGTCTCTCTCGGAATCTCTCCTAGAGTCTTTCCGTTCGCCAGAGCCCCAGCAAACCTTCCATGAAACCACGAAATTTGCATGGGTTTTCTTTATGTAAAACAAGAAGTAGGAACCCAACTTTTCAAGGCGTAAAAATTATATGCGGTGAAAAACTACCAGCAGTTAATGCCAACTCAAAAATGTCTGGATCCCTTAAAAATCAGTCCAGTGCCCGCTTTGCTGTCCTGCGGCAACAAAGCAATCGAGTACTTAGCACGACGCGATCTCCTTGACGAGACTGTGGAGCCCATAACCTGCATCTGGCAGTTGCCTGAAGTCCAAAAAATCTTTCGAAAACAACAGCCTGACGGTTCATGGAAACACACAGGCAAAGAAACAGTAGCTTACCCAAAAAACCACTATGCACTTGCGCAAACTTGGAAGAACATGCGCATCCTAATCGAACGTTATGAAGTCACAAAAAATCATGATGGCGCAAGAAGAGCAGCTGAGTACCTGTTTTCCTGCCAAACAAGCCAAGGCGACATCCGGGGCATGCTTGCAAATCAATACGCCACTTACTACACAGGCGCAATGCTAGCCGTCTTAATCAAGGCAGGGTACGCCGATGACCCGCGAGTAGCGAAGGGGCTTGATTGGTTGCTCTCAATGCGGCAAAACGACGGCGGATGGTCAATTCCCATCTTAACCCATGAATACGCCCTAACACAGGCAACCATAAACAAACTCACTAGCACCTACGCCGAGCCCATAGAACCCGACCGCACCAAACCTTTCTCCCACAATTGGACAGACATGGTTCTCCGCGCATTCGCAGCTCACCCAGAACGCCGCCACTCTAAAGAAGCCCACGCCGCCGCCGAACTACTGAAATCTAGCTTCTTCAAACCGGACTATTACACGTCGTATCAGGATGAGTGTTACTGGACAAGGTTCCTGTTTTGGTGGCCAAACATCGTCACCGCGCTTGATTCGCTCTCGCTACTGGGCTATTCAGAGGATGATGTGGATGTTCAAAAGGGGCTAAACTGGCTTGTTGAGAATCAACTGCCCAATGGCTTATGGAAACTCGACTATGGCATGGGTGCAAAGGAGAAAGCAAGCGAGTCTGGTGAACGGTTGTGGTTGGCTTTAAAGGTAGCTAGAATATTCAAAAGATTTTATGGATGAGCCTCGATCTCCCACGCGTAACCTCCCCTGCATTCAAAGGACTTAGTCTTTGACAAGTAACAGAGTTGCGTTTCGCCCTAAGATTCAACAGAACCAAGAGTACACGCTACTTAGAGGGGGATAGGGTAGGTTCTGAGAGCAACAGGCGCCCTAAAAAGCCATGCAGTTTCTTTAAATAGGGGGGCTATAGAAAAAATTCACAGCTAAACGCCACAACCAAACTTTAAACCCAAGGAGACGCAGAACGCCAAACCTGCAAATCCACACAAACCAATACTGGAAGTAGTGCTATAGCAACCCCACACAACTACTAACTAAACAAACCCATCTGCATTCGCAAAACCTATTAACTCAACTCATGTATTGAAACCTCATAAAGGTGTCATATTCCTTGGGTCGCATCGAAAAAGGCGAAAAATGCAGCGTTTCAGGCTGCAGCAGAGACGCAGAACGCAGCGTAAGCATCGACAAAGCCAAACTAATCCTCAGCATCAACAGCTCAGAGAAACGAGCGTACCTCTGCAAAGAACACTACAAAGAATTCAAGAAAAAAAGCAAAAAAGACAGAACCCTAGAAAAATGGCGCTACGGATAAAAGAGTGAACCAAACATGCGCATCCTCCAACTCCACTCCAACTACATAACTTACATCCCTGTGGAAAAAGAAATCCAAATAGCAGAAGAAGCACCAAAAACAGAAACCCACCTCGAAGAAATCGTTGTCCTCTTCACCGCCATCGAACAAGGCGACACAGTTGCCACGGCACAGAAAGCCATAGACGACATCAGAGCCTTCCTCGGCAAACAAAAAACCAACCGCATCCTCATTTACCCCTTCGCGCACCTCAGCAGCAACCTCAGCAACCCGTCTGAGGCACTCAAAATCATCAAACACATGGAAACCTACGCGAAGGAAAAAAGCATAGAAACCCACCGTGCACCATTCGGCTGGAACAAGCAATTCACCATCAGCATCAAAGGTCACCCACTCGCCGAACAAGCCAAGTATTATCCACCAACCACCGAAGCCCCCGCAAAAGAGGGAGAAACCAAAAAAGATGAAGAACCAGTCAGTGCAGCCCTCAAAGCGGAAGACAAAATGCAGAGTTTCTGGCACGTAATCCTCCAAGACGGCTCACTGGTTCCCGTGGAAGAATTCAAATTCAAAGGCCACACCAACCTCCAAAAATTCAGCCAATACGAAATCAAAAAAGCACGTGCAGTCACCCAAATGCCCCCACACGTCACCCTCATGAAACGGTTAGAGATTGCAGATTACGAAGCTGGAAGCGACCCAGGAAACATCCGATGGTACCCTAAAGGACGCATGATCAAAAGCTTACTCGAAATGTACGTGACCCAACGGATGAACCAATACGGCGCCATGGAAGTCGAAACCCCAATCATGTACGACTTCAACCACCCCAGCCTCAAAAGCTACCTTAACCGCTTCCCCGCACGGCAATACGTGCTGAAATCCGAAGACAAGGAACTCTTCCTAAGATTCGCCGCGTGCTTCGGGCAATTCCTCATGGCGCACGACGCACAATTCAGTTACAAACAACTCCCCATCAAACTCTACGAACTCACCCGATACAGCTTCCGACGAGAAAAAAGCGGCGAAGTCGTCGGATTAAAACGCCTCCGAGCATTCACAATGCCAGACTGCCACGCCTTCTGCGCCAACCTTGACCAAGCCAAACAAGAGTTCCTCACCCGCTTCAACATCTGCATTGACGTTCTGGGCAACATTGGCTTAAACAAAGACGACTACGAAATCGCCATGCGTTTCACCAAAGGCTTCTACGAAGAAAACAAAACCTTCCTCACCGAACTTGTACAGACCTTCGGTAAACCCATGCTCGCCGAAGTGTGGAACGAACGGTTCTTCTACTTCATACTCAAATGGGACCTCAACTTTGTTGACAACCAAGACAAAGCTGCAGCCCTCAGCACTGACCAAATCGACGTGGAGAACGCTAAGCGATACGAAATTACCTTCGTTGACGATAAAGGCGAAAAGCAGTACCCCCTTATCCTTCACTGTAGCCCAAGCGGCGCAATTGAACGCGACATCTATGCCTTGCTTGAGAAAGCTTACCGCGAACAAATGCAGGGCAAAGCACCCATGCTGCCACTTTGGCTGTCACCCACGCAGGTAAGGCTCATTCCCATCAGCGACAAGTACCTTGACAAAGTCGAGGAAATCGCCAAAATCATTGAAGCCCAGTCTATCCGTGTGGACATCGACGATAGCGCAAGCACGCTGCAGAAGAAGATACGCGAAGCTGAACAGGAATGGATTCCCTACATAGTTGTCATCGGTGAAAAAGAGGTTGAAAGCGGCAAACTTTCCGTGCGTGACCGAGAAGTCAGAGGCAGCCAGCAAACCCTGACCGTGGAAGAACTCTTAGCTAAGGTCACGCAGAAAACCGTGGGCAAACCCTATAAGCCGTTGCCGTTGCCGCGGAACCTCAGCAAACGCCCAACATTCTGCGGATAAACGAATCATACAATTCGCATACGCAACCTATATCAAACAAATGCAGAATATGAAACACCCCGCAAGAGGGAATAAACAATGGACCAAGAACTACAAATCTACATAGACGGAACCTACTACCCCAAAAGCAAAGCCTGCATCAGCGTCTACGACCACGGCTTCCTTTACGGAGACGGAGTTTTCGAAGGCATCCGTGTGTACAACGGCGTGGTTTTCAAACTCAAAGAACACGTCCAACGCCTCTTCGACTCAGCCCACACCATGATGCTTAAAATTCCACTCACCCAAGAACAAGTTGTCCAAGCCGTCGTGGACACCCTCAAAAAGAACAAATTCAAAGACAGCTACGTTCGCCTCATCGTTACCCGTGGCGTTGGCGACTTGGGGTTGGATCCGCGCAAATGTAGCACAGCAACAGTCATCGTTATAGCTGACCACATCAAGTTGCATGATGGCGAAGCAAAAATTAAAGGCATCACCGCTCACGTGTCTTGGGTGCGCAGAGACCCAGTTGACGGAACCAGCCACGAGGTCAAATCCCTCAACTACCTCAACAGCGTCATGGCAAAACTGGAAGCTAACATGTGCGGCGCAGACGAAGCCATCTGCTTGGAGAAAAGCGGTTGTGTGGCTGAAGGTGTGGGAGAAAACGTGTTCATCGTTAAGAACGGTAAACTCATCACTCCGCCAACTTCCACAGGCGCCTTGGAAGGCATAACTGCTAAGGCAGTTACGGAACTCGCGAAGAAACTTGGCTACACCGTTTCCGTGGAGAACATCACGCTGTTCCAAGTGTTTAACGCTGACGAGCTCTTCTTCACGGGCACAGCGGCAGAAATTGTGCCTATCCGCGAAGTTAACTGGCGAACCATCGGTGCAGGTAAGCGTGGTCCAGTGACGGCGAAGTTGATGGAGGAGTTCAAAAAAGTCGTCGCCGACCCTAAGCAAGGAGTACCAGTGTACTCTTAACCCAAGTTTATTTTTTCTTCTTTTTCATGAATTGTTCTAGTGCGTCGAAGGCTTCTTGGAGCATTGCGATTGGTGGCAGGAAGACTGCTCTGGCGTGTCCTGCGCCGTAAACTGGGTCGAATCCTGAACCGTTCACGATGAGCACACCTGTTTCTTTGAGGAGCTCCAGCACGAATTCTTTGTCAGTTTTCCAGGTGGTGCCGACGGTGTGGATTTTGGGGAAGATGTAGAATGCGCCTTCGGGTTTGGTGCAGGTTATGCCTTCGATGCCGTTGAGGCGTTTGAGTGCGTAGTCTCGGCGTTGGGTGAGTTTTTCCATGACTTCTTTGATGTGGTCTTGTGGTCCGTTGAGAGCTGCGGCGCCTGCTTTTTGGACGGGTGTGTTGGCGCAGAGGCGGATGCGGCATTGTTTTTCTACGCCTTCGCGGAGTTGGTTGAGTTCGCCGTTTTTGCCTTTGAAGTACATGTAGCCAAGTCGCCAACCGGTCATTTGGTAGGCTTTGCTGAAGCCGTTGAAACCTACAACTGGCACGTCTTTGGCTAATCGTGCGGTGCTGTAGAATTCTTTGCCGTAGGTGATTTGGTCGTAGATTTCGTCAGAAAGGACTAGAAGCTGGTGTTCGGCGGCTACGTCTAGCATTTCTTTGACGATTTTTCTGCCGTAGAGTGCGCCTGTGGGGTTGTTGGGGTTGATTATGACGAGTGCGCGGGTTTTGGGGCTAATTTTTTTTCTGAGGTCGTCTACGTTGGGTTGCCAGTTTTCTTTCTCTACGGTTTCGTAGCTGACTGGGGTGCCGTCGAAGAATTTGGTGTAGCTGATGTAGGGTGGGTAGGTGGGTCCTGGGAAGAGGATTTCGTCTCCTCGTTCGACGATGGCTGCGAGGGCCATTTGGATGCCTTCGCTGATGCCTTCGGTTATGAGGACGTCTTCTGGGGTTATGTTTACGTTGTTGACGCGTTTTTCTTTGTTTGCGACTGCTTGGCGGAGTTCTGGGATGCCTTCGCTGGGGCTGTAGTGGTTGTCTTCTTCTTGGACGGCTTTGCAGAGGGCTTCTTTTACGTGGGGTGGGACGGTGAAGTCGAAGGCTGCTGGGTCGCCGATGTTGAGGTAGTAGATTTTTTTGCCTTCTTTGACTAGTTGTTGGGTGTAGGGGATAACGTCTCGTATGGCGTATTCGACGTTTCGTGCTCGGCTGGTGACTTTTACGGGCGTCAAAGTTTGTGACCTTTATGGTGGCACAAGTGCGTTATTGGCAAAATAAACGTTGCTAAGGGGGAGGGTGTGTTGGGGTGGTAAGTGTTGTTTTTTATGTTGTGAATAAGGTTTTTGTCTGTTAGTAGTTGTGGGAAGCGCCTTGTACACTACATCTTCATGAGTGGTTGCGGGGGTTGCTTTGTTGGGTGTTTGGGTTGGTTTAGGCTTGCTTTCCTGTTGTGCTGTTTGCCTCAAGCAGTTGCGTTCCCTGTTGCTGGATGGCTGGTCTCTAGTGCTTAGCAAAGACTATAGCCCCCTTATTTATACTTCAAGTTT
>JGI20214J51088_10001446_pt1 | contig 16240 bp, 15 predicted proteins | sample WetSurMetagenome_FD_51088 | JGI IMG/M metagenome (IMG submission 51088) | reverse complement strand
TCATTTTGAAGCTCACGTGCAGGCGTCTTTTGTCGCATTGATGCTCACCGGCGGTTATGCCCCTTGTCTTCCCTGCTGGCCCATTGGGGAAATAAAACTTCAAGGCAAAATCGACGGCTTTGATACAGACGATCTCATTGTTTTCGTAGAAAACGCAGGCAGCAAGGAACGACGGAAGCTGCTCGGGCAGGTAAAACATTCCATTTCTATCACTCAAGGCAGCGCATTGTTTGGCGAGGTTATGCAGTCCGCATGGAATGATTTCAACAACCCCCGGGTTTTTGCACAAGGCAAGGATATCATTGCATTGATAACAGGCCCACTCAGTGCCACCGATGAACACAATGTGCAATGGCTGCTGAGCCAGGCAAGGCACACGAAAAATGTTGATGAGTTTTTCCGGAATGTGCAGCAGGCTAATTTCAGCCCTCCCAAGAGCAACGAAAAACTTAAGGTGCTTCAATACCACCTGAAAAAAGCAAACGGCGGTAATGAGGTTTCAAGAGACGATTTGTACAACTTCCTGAATCATTTCCATTTGCTAGGCTACGATTTGGGGAACGAGTTCGGTGTTGTCTTGTCTCTGCTTCACTCCCACATTTCCCAATTCAAACAGCGGTATCCGCAGTGGATCTGGTCAAGAGTTGTCGATATCGTTCAGACGTGGAATCAGGATGCTGGAACCATCACCCTTGACAAGCTACCGGAAGACCTTCTGGAAGCCTTCAAGCAAAAGGCTTTGACGGAAATGCCTGAGGAGTTCAAGGCGTCTCAAGAGGGACCCCAAATCGATTGGGCGCAACATCCTGACGCTACATATTTGGGGTCNCTCTTGAGACGATTCCTATCGGCGCTTGGAATGAAAAGAGCAAAAGCGACCTTGAAGCGATTGCACAGTTGCTTGGAATCGGTTATGACGCCTGGATACAGAAAGCGCGAGAAATGTTGCATTGCCCTGGCAGCCCATTATCTCTCAAAAACGGCATCTGGAAAGTTGTCAATCGAGCTGAGCTTTGGACTCAGCTCGGATCGCGCATCCTTGATAAGGACCTTGGCGCTTTTAGGTCCCTTGCTGTCACCGTGCTGAAGGAGTCTGACCCTGCTTTCGAATTACCCGCCGAAGAGAGATATGCGGCCAGTATCCATGGAAAGGTGTTGGAGCATTCCCATGTATTGCGAAAAGGAATCGCTGAAGGTTTGGCTATTTTAGGCAGCCAGTCAGATGCATGTAGCAACTGCTCACAAGGAATAGTTGAAACAACCTGCGTACTGGCGATACGTGAGATCTTTACTGCCGCAGACTGGGTTATTTGGGGCAGTCTGAATAGTTTATTGCCCACGCTGGCCGAAGCCGCCCCCGGTGAATTTCTTGATATGGTCGAGAAAGCGTTGCGTCTGACACCATGTCCCTTTGATGAACTTTTTGCCCAGGAAGGAAACGGTATCACTGGCGGCAACTATTTAACAGGCTTGCTCTGGGCTCTGGAGGGGTTGGCTTGGGATGAACAATACCTTGTTCGAGTTTGTGTTGCGCTTGGCGAACTTGCCAGTCATGATCCCGGCGGGCAGTGGGCTAATCGACCCTCCAGATCTCTGGCAACTATATTACTCCCCTGGCTGCCTCAGACTCTGGCGTCTGTTGATAAGCGCAAGGTTGCGGTGCGGACACTCCTCAGAGAGTGGCCGAATATCGCCTGGAATCTGCTCATTGAGCTTCTACCCAACCAACACCAGACCTCTATCGGCTCACACAAACCAAAATGGCGGAAGACAATCCCAGATGACTGGAAAAAGAGTGTATCTCATCAGGAATACTGGCAACAGGTGTCTTTTTATGCGGAGCTTGCAGTTGGCTCCACTGGCTACGATACCGCCAAGCTTTCCGAATTGATTGATCATTTTGATGATTTGCCTAAACCATCTTTTGATCAACTAGTTAAAGTTCTTTCCTCAAAAACCATTTCCGAACTTCAGGAAGACCAACGACTCTTGCTTTGGGATCATCTCACGAAATTCACAAACAAACACAGGCGGTTTTCAGATGCAAAATGGGCATTGCCTGACGAATTAATTACGCCCATTGAGAATGTTGCCGAACAACTTGCACCGACAAACCCATTCAACCTGTATCAGCATCTCTTTACGGATCGTGACTTTGATCTCTACGAGGAGAACGGCGATTGGAAAGAGCAGCGAAAGAGACTCGATGCGCGGCGAGATACGGCCATCGCTGAAATCTTTCAGCAAAATGGTATCGATGGTGTCATCCGTTTTGCCGAATCCGTAGCTTCTCCGAGCCAAGTGGGACATGCTCTTGGCGTCATAGAGAATGCAGTGATTGAACAGACCCTTTTGCCCCATTTTTTAGATGCGGCGGACAACAAGCACAAGTCTTTGGTGAGCGGATTCATCTGGAGTCGATACCGTATCAAAGGTTGGGAGTGGTGCGACAGCATAGATCGGTCGGGATGGACTCTAGAGCAAACAGGCTACTTCCTAGCTTGTTTGCCATTTACCAAAGACGCATGGACTCGAGCTTCCCAATGGCTTCAGGAAAACCAGGGCGAATTTTGGTCACGAACCGGTGCCAATGCCTACCAGGCAGATGGCGATCTTTCCATTGCTATTGAAAAGCTCATCGAACATGGCAGGCCACATTCGGCAATCAATTGCTTATATAGGATGCTCCATGCCAAGCAGCCAATTAATGTTGATCAATGTGTTCGGGCATTGCTCGCCGCGCCTTCCTCCAGTGAGCCTACCTATACTATGGATGAATATTACATCGTTGAACTGATCAAGTTTCTTCAGTCGGAACCCTCGGTTGCCCTAGAAGACCTCTTTAGCGTGGAGTGGGCATATATCCCATTGCTGGACCGCCATAGTGGAGCCGCGCCCAAACTCCTTGAAAGCAAACTGGCAAGCGATCCCGAGTTCTTTTGTGAGGTAATCCAACTGATCTACCGCTCCAAAAAAGAAGATAAACCATCAAAAGAACCTACCGAGGAATCAAGGGCAATAGCAACAAATGCCTGGCGGTTGCTGCACGGGTGGAAAACATCTCCAGGGTCGCAAGAAGATGGAACGTTCAGCTCGGAGCATTTCAACGAATGGCTGCAGCGGGTAAAAAACCGCTGCAAAGAATCAGGGCATCTGGAAGTAGCGTTGATCAATATTGGCGAAGTATTGATTCATGCTCCATCCGATCCAGACGGACTATGGATACATCGGACTGTCGCCACAGCTTTAAATGACCGTGATGCTGAAGACATGCGCAATGGTTACTGGACGGGGACGTATAACTCACGAGGTGTTTATTCGGTTGACCCAACGGGCAAACCGGAAAAAGAACTGGCTGAGCAGATTCGACTTAAGGCTGAGGATGTAGAGAACGCTGGTTTTCAGCGATTTGCCGTTACCTTGAGAAATTTAGCTGAGAGTTATGAGGGCGAAGCAGAGCGAGTGATTAACGAGCAAAAAAACCTTGATGACAATGCCTAAAAACCTCATCACACGGAATGGCAATTCTGCTCTGCTAAACCCAGTGAAGGTCCAACTGGGCGTTCCAACCGACCGTCGATCATGCGTCGTTTGGCGTCAAAGTCGGAGGATATCGCTTGGGTCGGGTGGCATCCGCGCACACCGGCGATGCGGAGCAAATCAGATCACAAATGATGAGTTCAAATTATAATGGGGTAAGCCGCTTTCTATGGAAATCCTCGTAACGATCGTAGATATGTGAACCCTGGATGGGAGAGTTGAGGAAAGGATCGGGTTTTCTGGACGTCTGCACATCTCAAACAGAGAACAAGGCGGCAGTAGTTGCAGAATGCCATATTCAATCTGCATCTCCCGGAAGCTAAGTAGGTATGATATGCAACGGAACAATTAAGAACAGCCAGATCTTCAATGATGGAAACCATGTGACCTATGTCGATGGTGCCCGGAGAGAGGAGCCAAAGAGAAATTATGGAGATAGGCAGAGGCGCAGAAGCGGTCATCACTCTGGAAAATGGTGTCGTCAGGAAGGAGCGGATAGCCAAGAGCTACCGGCAGCCGATGCTGGACGAGCGCATCAGGCAGGAGAGGACCATGCGGGAGGCGAGGATCATGTCTGAAGCCCGCCGGCATGGAGTTCTCACCCCCATCATCTGCGATGTGTCTCGCTTTGATCTGAGGATGGAGATGGTTGCAGGCGAGAAGCTGAAGGATGTGATCGATCGGGAGCTGTCCGAGATGGTGGGGGAGACGGTGGGAAAGCTGCACAGCGGAGGGATTGTGCATGGTGACCTGACCACCTCCAACATGATCCTCACCCGGGGCAGGATCTGTCTCATCGATTTCGGGCTGTCGTTTTACGAGAGGACCATAGAGACGCAGGGGGTTGATGTTCATGTTTATTTTCAGACCCTGGAAAGCACTCACGACAGTCCCCAGGAGCTGATTGAGGCGTTTGTGGCCGGATATACCCGCACCTATTCCCAGGCAGATTCTGTCTTGCAGAGGGTGAGGGAGATCAAGGCGCGGGGCAGATATCTTTGAATCCCTCTTGAATTCGCCATCAAATTCGATATTGAATCCATTGTCAGTAACTTTATGTAGGATCTGGCTCATTACTTTTTGATCAAGTCCCAAGGTGATACCAAGGTGATACCCAATGGCTGAAAATGATGTCGTGTTCGTGGGCAGCAAGCCGGTGATGAATTACGTCCTGGCGGTGGTGACCCAGTTTCACAACGGCGCTAAGGATATCAGGATCATGGCCAGGGGCCAGGCGATATCCCGGGCGGTGGATGTGGCAGAGGTTTCAAGGTCTCGCTTTCTCGCGGATGTCACTGTGAAGAGCATCTCCATTTCCACCGAGGTCCTGAATACCGAGCGGGGAGAGACCAATGTCTCAGCAATTGAGATCGTCCTTGGCAAATAGGTCATCATCTTGAGAGACGAAGAATGACTACCAAAATAGGTGTAATATCCTCGGGCCGGGGGGAGAATCTGCGCTACATTCTCCAGGCGGAGCGCAGCGGCCGGCTGCCCGGTCGGGTGGCAGTGGTCCTCGCCGATCAGGCGGATGCCGGTGCTCTTCGGATCGCCGGAGAGTACGCTACTACTGCCCATTTTATCGATCCAGCGGGCCTGTCCCGGGAGGAGTACGACAAAAAGCTCATCGCCTGCCTGGAGGCGGAAGGAGTGGAATTGGTGGTTCTCACCGGCTACATGAGGATTCTGTCACCCTATTTCGTCCGCCATTACCGGGACCGGATCCTGAATATCCATCCGGCTCTGCTGCCATCTTTCCGGGGCAAGGATGCCTTTTCCCAGGCTCTGGATTATGGTGTGAGGTGGACGGGAACGACGGTTCACATTGTGGATGAGGATGTGGATCACGGCCCCATTGTCTACCAGAGGCCGGTGCGGGTTTTAGAGAACGACACTCACGATAGCCTCAAGGCCAGAATTCAGAGGGCGGAGTACAGAGCCTACCCCAGGGCGATAAAGATGTTTATAGAGGGAAAGCCCAGGGTGCAGGGAAGGACGCTGGTCTGGCGTACTACAGAGAAAAATTAAGGAGAACTGGTATGCAAAATCTATGGGCTCCCTGGAGAATGGATTACATTTTGAGCGCAAAGCCGAAGGGCTGCATATTCTGCGTCAAGCCCGCGGAGAGCAAGGACGGGGAAAATTACATTCTCTACCGGGGAAAATATCATTTCATCATTCTCAATGCCTTTCCCTACAACAACGGCCACATGATGGTCGTTCCCTACCGGCATACGGCCAGCTTATCCGGCTGGGCGGCTGAGGAGCAGGAGGAGATGATGCAGCTTGCCGATCTCTGTGTAGAGCTGCTCAAGAGGACCATGCGCCCGGACGGCTTCAATTTGGGAATCAACATGGGTCTGGTGGGCGGGGCTGGGGTTGCCGATCACATTCATCTGCACATCGTTCCCCGTTGGAACGGGGACACCAATTTCATGCCCGTGCTCTCCGATACCAGGGTGATATCCGAGGCGCTGGGGGCCACCTACTGGAAGCTGAAGGAAGCGCTTGCTGAGCTTACGAAAGAAAAGACCGGATGAAAAGAGGGTTTCTGGGGCGGATGGGCGCTAATCAAATGGAGGTACTCATCATGCTTTTTGCTTTTTGAGGGGAAAGTTCATAGCATGCCTAAACGTTCTTTTATAGCTCTGATATCTGACTGTACCTGTCTAAGAGTCATTCCATATCCTGGCTGGATGTCTCCTCTTATGTCTTTTATCTCTTCAAGCGTCTCTTCGGTTGTCTTCCTCACTGCTTTTACATCGCTTTTCATCTCCTTCATATCGCCCTTTATCTCTTTTATATCGCCCTTCATCTCCATCATATCGCTCTTTATCTCTTTTATATCGCTCTTTATCTCTTTTATATCGCTCTTTATCTCTTTTATATCGCCCTTCATCTCCTTCATATCGCCCTTCATCTCTTTTATATCGCCCTTCATCTCCTTCATATCACCTTTCATCTCTTTTATATCGCCCTTCATCTCCTTCGTGTCATTTCTTATGTCCAGGAGCAGTGGAATTGCCTTATCCAGTTGAACGAATGAGCAAAACATGGCTATTTCACTGGTTCGCCCAACTTCGCCGTCGAATGGCTCTGAGGTTATCTTAGCGACTTCAGCCATCTCCGGCTTGTTCTTTTCAATTACCGTCAGGAATGCTTTGATTCGGGCTTCATCTCCTTCTGCCAGAGCTATAACCTCTTGCTGTCCGTCTTCATCCCAATTGTAGGTTGAGAGGCCTGGTATTGCCGTGTTCATGGCATGCTTTAGCAGAAATACTCGATAACCTACATCATGGACTTTTGCGCCCGCGATCTTAATCTTAAGCTTCATAGTCAACTTTGATATGTATTGGCATTCTATTTGGTTGTTTCCCATTTGGCTACATTCATTTGGCTACATTCTCAAAAGAGCACAAAGCTCGCAAAGACAATGGATTAGTTTCGCTCCGCTCAGAATAGATTTATCTTTGATGATGACTTCCTGGCTATGGCTTTGCGGGCGCGAGGAAGAGAGGCGCAGAGCTTACAGGCGGAGGCCGGGCAATTGGCAGAGGAAGCATCTTTGACGGAAGAGCGGTATAGAGAGTTTTTTAGGACAGCCACATTTGATAGTAATAGTCAGAAGGGGCATGATCCCTATCCTTTTCAGGTCCGGCTTGCCACCGGAGAGAAGCTGCCGGAGCTGATCGACATTCCCACGGGCCTGGGCAAGACCGATGCCGTGGTCCTGGCCTGGCTGTGGCGCAGGCGCTTTGCCGGGCCGGATGAGCGACAGGTGACGCCGTGCAGGCTGGTGTATTGCCTGCCCATGAGGACGCTGGTTGAGCAGACTGCCGGGAAGGCCAGGATGTGGCTTTCTAACCTGGGCCTCTTTTCGGAGAACCCGGGCGGCAGCGAGCCCGCGGATACAGTCAAGTGGAGCAAATGGACGGGGACGGAAGGTCCTGAACCAGATAAGACTCGCATCAGCGTCACTGTGCTCATGGGTGGAGAAGATAAAGATGATTGGGACCTCTACCCGGAGAGGGACGCGATAATAATAGGAACCCAGGACATGCTACTCTCCCGCGCCCTCAACCGCGGCTACGGTATGAGCCGGTACCGCTGGCCGGTGCACTTCGGGCTGCTCAACAACGATTGTCTCTGGGTGATGGATGAGGTGCAGTTGATGGCTGTGGGCGTCGAGACTTCTGCGCAGTTGCAGGCGTTTTGCAGGTCGTTTGGGACCATGAATCCTGTCCAGTACATCTGGATGAGTGCCACAGTAGGAGAAAAGCAGCTTGAGACTGTTGACCATCCAAAACCGCACGAAGGATGGACAAAGCATCTTCTTGATTCGGATGAAAAGAATACTCCAGAGGTTCAAAAGAAGTTTCAGGCACAGAAGCCTTTGAAGAAGGCCGAGTTGAAGCTTTCCAAGGACAACGAAAAGAAGTCCTATGCAAAGGAGATGGCAGATCTAATACTATCTAAACATAAAAAAGGCGGTCTTACCCTTGTGGTTGTCAACCGCGTTGATCGTGCTCAAGAGATCTTCAAGGAGCTAACATCTAAAGACCGTACGGAAAGGCGCACAGAGAATGATGCTGCAGTATTGCACTCTCGATTCCGGGAGGGAGATCGTAAGGCGCGGATGCAATTATTAGATGAGAAGCAGGACCGCATCATTGTATCAACTCAGGTAGTCGAGGCCGGTGTGGATGTCTCGGCTCACACGCTCATCACTGAACTTGCCCCCTGGCCCTCCTTGGTTCAGCGAATTGGAAGGTGCAATCGCAGAGGCGAATACCAAACGGATGCCCAGATCTTCTGGGTAGACATAGAAACAAACAATGAAGAAGGCGGCCTGGTGATGCCTTACGAATCCGAGGATCTTGATATAGCCAGAAATCTGATTGAGAAGATTCCGGATTCCAGCGCCAGCCCGGAGGGATTGGCTCAGGCTGCAAAGGGCTATGTTGAGCCGGAAGCAGTTAGATCTGTTATTCGCCGGAAGGATTTCATAGATCTCTTCGACACCACCCCTGACCTCACGGGTAATGACCTGGATGTCTCACGTTTCATTCGAGAAGGCGAGGATAAGGACGTGCAGGTTTACTGGAGGGATGGTTTTTCAAAGGATGAAGGCCCGAAGGAGGCGCTTGATTCTGCAAATCGCAAAGAGCTCTGTTCTGTTTCCATCGGCAAGATCAAGGATTATCTGAAGAAGCACAATGGATGGATTTGGGATCATCTGGAAGACAGATGGAAGAGCGTGGGAGATGCTGGAAAGGTCAAGGCTTGCAGGCCCGGCCAGGTTTTGCTTCTCCATCCGAAAAACGGCGGTTATTCTCCTATCCTGGGGTGGGTAGGAATTGAAGGCAAAACGGCAACATCCGTAGGGGTCATTCCTGCAATGGAACGGGTCGGATCCAGGGATGATCATTCGATGAATGAGGACAGGCAATCCAATATCGGAAGTTGGGTCACATTGAGAGATCACACCGACCATGTCAAAAGTGAAGTTAAAGCCCTTTCAGAAAGCCTAAATATCCCTGATCATTGCAGAACGGTGCTTCGTGAGGCTGCTCTCTGGCATGATGTCGGAAAAGGTCACCAGGCCTTTCAAAATATGCTTTTGTCCGGAAAGGAAGATTATGGAGGCTTGAAATCTGGCGGCCCCTGGGCAAAGTCTGATGGCAACACAGGAAGACCATTCTATTGGGTTATATCTAGCGATGGAAAGGAAATCGAGAGAACGTATTTCAGGCATGAGCTGGCGTCAGCTCTGGCCTGGCTTCAAACCCAGGGCAGGATAGCGAAAGACGCCGATCTCGTTGCCTATCTGATCGCTGCCCACCACGGCAAGATCAGGATGTCGATAAGATCCCTGGACAAAGAGAAGCGTCCGAGGGAACCCGACCGGCTCTTTGCCAGGGGGATATGGGATGGCGACGTTCTACCACAAGTTTCTGGTATCCTGGATCAGGATCTTCCTCTGGATCTCTCGATCATGCTAATGGGCGAGGGAAGCTGGCTGGAAAGGATGACTGGACTGAGAGATAAAGACGCATTGGGGCCGCTCAGGCTGGCTTTGCTGGAGAGCATTCTCCGCATCGCCGATTGGAGGGCCTCAGCAAAAGAAGAGAAGAAAATGGTGGTCGGATGAGCACGGAATTAAACGACCTGAATCTCATGGGCTGTGCACCTGTGCCTCTCGCTCACTATCTCAAGGCGCCGGGGATATTCAGAATCGTAGCCGAACAGAAAGACCATGGTGTCAAAGGCTATTGGAAAGGCGATTCCTTCTGGCTTAAAACTGCTTTGGATCGAGAATCTCTGCGATCGTTCTTCCTGGAGGAATACAGTCCCACTCCGATCATAGCTCCCTGGAATGGTGGAAGCGGATTCTACTTTCAGGAAGAGAAGCTAAAGGAAAAGGACCCCTTGACAGGCAAGAAAAAGAAGACTGGGCGGAGGACGCAGCATACTGCGGCAACCAGGGCGGTTCAGGCCATTCTTGAATCAAAGGCTGACCGGCTTACAGATTATCGCAAATCACTTGCAATAGTCAAGAGCCTTGTCGAAAAGATGGGGCTGGATGAAGCACCCGGCAAAGAAGAAAAAGAGAAGCTCATTCAGGCAGTACGAAATAGCCTACCGGACCTAGCAATAGACTGGCTTGATGCATCTGTTATTCTGACAACCGAAAAAGCCAGATTTCCTCCGCTCCTGGGAACCGGAGGAAATGATGGAAACCTGGATTTCAGCAGCAATTTTATGCAAAGGCTGGCAGATCTATTCGAATTTAAAAATGAGAATGGAAATTCGAAAGGTCGGTCCGGTTCATGGCTGGATGGGGCTTTGTTTGGGGAAAACACAGACGGTCTGATGAGCGGAATTGCCATTGGCCAATTCTATCCCGGCGCAGTGGGCGGACCGAATTCTGCGTCTGGTTTTTCTTCGGACTCGCCTGTGAATCCCTGGGATTACATTCTCATGATTGAGGGCGCATTATTCTTTGCTTCAGCTACGGTCAAGCGGCTGCAGGCAAATATGCCCGGCGTTCTGAGCTATCCATTCAGCGTTCACCCTTCTGGCGTGGGATATGGTAGCGCTGCGGAGAGCGATGAGAAGAGCGCAAGAGCAGAGATCTGGATGCCGCTTTGGGAGAAGCCCGCGGGACTGTCGGAGTTGAAGAGCCTCATGAGTGAAGGGCGTGCTCAAGTCGGGGCGAGACCGGTGAGAAATGGAGTTGATTTTGCCAGAGCGGTTGCCTCACTGGGCGTAGACCGGGGACTGAAATCGTTTCAACGATATGGATTTCTGGAAAGAAATGGCAAGAACTTCTTTTCGGTGCCATTGGAAAGGATCGTAGTGAGTCGAAAGATCCAGGTGGAACTGCTGGACGATGTGGATGGATGGCTCGATGATTTCCGAGGCAAAGCCAGATCAGACAATGCGCCATCGTCTGTAGGTCGTGCTCTGAGCCTTCTGGATCTCTCCATTTTGGCGTTATGCAGAGAGAGTGGCAATGATCAGACCCAGTCGACCCAGGCCTGGAGGGTCCAGGATGTGTTGATTGCTCTGGGAAGGTGTGAGAGGGCCATCGTCCGAAGCTCTAAATGGGCTAAAGAGGCGTTTGTGAAACCGGTGAGCCTTCTCTCCAAGGAGTGGCTGATTTCGGCGAATGATCAATCTCCTGAGTTCTTTCTGGCGGCGAGCCTTGCCTCAGTGCATGGCAGATACAAAGACCGCGAGAACCGGGAATTCACCATGTGGCTGCGCTCTCAGATTGAGCCTGTAGATCATGGAAATTTCAGGTCGTTTGATGAGACGCTTGAAAATGATGCGGTTTGGTCCGATGGAGAGCCGATCTCGGTCATGAATGATATTTTCTCTCGCAGGATTATGATGGCAGTTCGTTCCGGAGCCGGTAGTTACACCGACCAGGGGAAGATTGAAGCGGATCTCGGAGATATTGCAGCCTTCATTGAAGGACGCATCAATGAAAAGCGGATGATGGATCTCCTCTGCGGGCTGATCTTAGTTGACTGGAGCCATGTGTCTGAAAATTTCATTGAAAGGAGAATGCAATCTGAAATAATCTCGCCTTCCGCCAGTTTTGCCCTGATCAAGCTTTGCTTTGCAGGCAGAAAAATATGGGACGTGTCGGTTCCTCTGGTCCCGCAAATTCACAGGAGAGCGGCCACGGGAGATGGATTTGGCGCTCTGCAATTGGCAGAGAGGCGACAGAGGGGAAGCAATCTTCCTGTAGCCAAGATCAGCACCAGGATCTCCCCTGAATTGACAAGAAGAATAGCAGCAGCTCAACTCTTTCCTATTGGAGTGAGGCAAGTAGGCCACTTGGCAAAAATTGTCATGAGGCCGAGTATTATTCAAGAAGATGATCAAACGAAGATGTTAAGGAGTGAATGAGATGGATCTAGAAATTTTAAGAAATGAACCGCGCTTGCTTGTTGAAGTCAATTTGAAGCCGCTACAGGGAACCAGGTTTCAGCCTACGGGATTTCCCGATCTGGGGGCCGCAACTTACCAGGCAGCCGATTCGACCTCAATGCTCCTTGTTGAATCTGCACAGAGCATGGCCAATCGAATGGAAGCAGTCTGTTGGGATGAAGGCAATGACGATTGGAGCCAAGCTTTGAAGGGATTGCCGTATATTCGAGTGATTGATAAAAGCGGCAAGCCGTTAACTAATTCCGTCCTTGAATCTCATCGCATAAATAGTCCGTATATCTTGGAGTCAAAGGATAAAACGTTCTTTGAACGTATTAAAGGCGATCTGGGTGTCATGGAGACTGGCAGAGTGGACCTTCAACTACTTGCCAGGACGCTTTTGAAATACGATACCAATTCCTTATTGCATGGGGTGTTTCTGGCTAAGAAAGAGCTGGCTGGCGGGCGTCTACGACTTCCCAGAGCCCTTTCCGGCTTTGTTGAGGCGAAAAATGCAAATGTAGCTGCCAGCGGCGGCGTGAAGAAGGATGAGGTAAATCCTAGCGGGGACACAAAAAAAGGATTTGGCCATGTGCCGTTCCATAGGGATGAATATACCGGAAGCATAACTGCCTTCTTTAACCTCGATCTGGCTCAGATACGTGGTTATCGTCTGGGAAGGGATGTGGAAGATTTGCTGACCGTCCTGGCTATCTACAAAATCCGGAAAGTTCTCAGTGAAGGGCTTCGTTTCAGAACTGCCTGCGATCTTGAGGTCGATGGAGATATTCGGTTAAAGAGGCCCGCAGGCTTTCTGTTTCCAACCCTGAAAGAGACTGAAGAGGCATTGCCGGGATTGATCGAGCGCTGCAAATCAAATTTTGCGGAGCCTGTTGTTACTATTGTGAATTTCAAAGAGTGACGGTATGCTGGCCATTGAAATAAGATTTCCTGCCGGAAAATATCATGCCACACCCTGGAACCGCCAGGTGAATGAGGGGGCTGTTGAGTGGCCTCCGGCGCCCTGGCGAATTCTCAGAGCGCTGATTTCAACCTGGTATCATAAGCTGCAAGCGGAGATCGATGAGGAGACTATCCGGAAAATCATCGAGAAACTTGGCGCTCTTCCACAATATTTCCTGCCCAAAGCCTCTCTGGGGCATACGAGGCATTACATGCCGCTCTACCGGGAAGCTACTACTATGGTTATCGATACCTTCGCAGCGATTGACCGTGAAAGCCGACTCATCATTGAATGGCCTCAGGTAGATTTGAGCATCGAGGAAAGGTCTGCTTTGTCTAAGCTACTGGATCGAATCGGATATTTAGGCCGGGCGGAGTCGTGGATTGAAGCCCGGCTGGCAGAAGGCCCTATGGTCCAGGCAAATTGCATTCCGCTAAATGAGGATTCGGTTCTTCCTGATGCATTTGAAGGCATTCAGACTCTTGCGACAATGCCCACTCAAGGATATTTAGTCTGGAGGGGAAAAGAAGTCGAGGCGAGAGTATCTCTAAGGCTTGCGGAATTGGGCAACGCATCAAAACTTAAGAAGAAGGATCTGGACAAAATCGAGGAAAGCCTTCCGGCAGATCTATTTAGTGCGCTTCATGCAGATACTGGCGACCTCAAGAAAGCCGGATGGAGCCAGCCGCCCGGAAGCGTTTGGATGTACTATGCTAGATCGCGCGATGCCTTTGCAGTGATCCCGCGTGCAGCAAAATTTGTAGACCGCCAAGATCTGGCTACCATTGCGCGTTTTGCCGTAGCAAGCCAGGTTCCGCCAAGGCTGACCGATGCCGTCAGCTTTGCAGAGAGAGTCCATCTTGCTTTGGTCAGCCGATCACATGGTTCAACAGTTTTTACAGGTTGCGACGAATCGAAGAGACCCCTTACTGGACATAAGCATTCATTCATTTTCTGTGAGTCGAATTTGGGTTTAGGCAAGGGCAGGCGCGGGGAAATTACTCATGTTGTCGTTCATGCTCCAATGGGCTTTGAACTGAAAGAGCGGCGAGCACTTGATAGCTTGACTGCTGTCTGGGGTCATGGGGACCATGACATCCAGCTCATTCTCCTTGGAGTGGGCCGGCCGGAGGATTTCGCTGGATTTGACGAGCTCAAAGGGGAGTCGCCAATGCTGGCTAAATCCGACAGATGGATTTCCAGAACGCCTTTTGTATCGACCCGGCATCCTAAGGCTACAAAGACCGGAGTACCAAAGCTCGACGAAAATGGCCTGCAGATCGGCAGTGCTGAGCATGAGTTGCGAAGGCTGATGATGCTGAACAATTTCCCAGCTCCTATTTCAGTTGAACCTGTTCCTTCCACGGACCTGGCTGGCCATGAAACGAGGTGGCTTTCATTCCGGCGGGAACGCAAATATGGAAATGGCAGGAGAGAGGCAAGCGGGTATGGATACGGATTTAGGATAAAGTTTCCCGATCCGGTCCGAGGCCCCATTGCTCTCGGCTACGGTGCCCATTTCGGCTTGGGGCTCTTCATCCCGGAGTCGCCGCCCTGATCCCCGCCCGCACCTCCGGGCACGCCCGCGCGCTTGTGGGCCTGCGGGGCTGCAGCCCGCCAGGATGATATTGAGGAACGCAAAGGAACAAATGTGCATGTTGGAATGGATAAAGACCATTTATGAGCAATGAAAAATTGATGTACGCAATTGAGATCTTTTACAGCGAAGAAGATGAGGGTTTTATCGCTACGGTGCCGGAACTGCCCGGATGCTCCGCTTTTGGAGAGAGCGAAGAGCAAGCGCTAAAGGAGGTCAAAATTGCCATGCAGCTCTGGCTAGAAACAGCAAAGGAAATCGGTAGAGACATTCCCAGCCCGCAAAAACGCAGCCTGGTAGCCGGTACGGCTTGATGGCAATTCAATCACTTCTTTTATCCTTTCTAAATCTTATCTTCTGCAAGAGAGTCGCAACATCAGTGATTGCTGCATAGAATGGCATTCTCTCGCCCTCCCCCGGCGGCCTCTGCGGCCCGCTCGCCTTCCCGGCCATCCTCCCCGCCCGCAAGCCGGTTATGTCAATTCTTTAATATCAGAATCGCAATAGATAACAAAGATGGTATTAGCAGAAGTTGAGATGCCTGGCTCCATCCTGGCCCTGATCAAAGTGGATCGTGACCAGTTGGGTCCATTTATAAAGCGTTCTCTGGCAGTGGAGCTATACCGGGAAGGCAAGCTCTCATTGGGCAAGGCTGCGGAGCTTGCCGGGGCAAATAGCAAGTGGGAGATGCTTATGCTCCTCGGCGAGAGGGGTGTGCCGCTGGACTATACTGCAGAAGATGCGAAGGATGATCTTCGAACGCTCAGAGAAGTGCTGAACCGATGATAGTAATCAGCAATTCGACGCCTCTAATTGCCCTGGCAAAGATAGGCAAGCTGTTCCTGCTCAAGGAATATTTTGGCGAAATCCGCATTCCTGAAGAGGTCTATGACGAAGTGGTGCGAAGAGGGAGCAGCATGGCGGGATCTGCTGAGGTGGCTTCATGCAATTGGATAACATCTGAATTGAAAACTGTGGGATTTCATCTTAGCAGCAACGAGTACGATAGAATCCTATCGCTTTGATTTTAGGGGGCGGTTCTCCTCCCCGCCCGCACCTCCGGGCTCGCGCGCGCGTGGGCCTGCTCCCACATGGCCGGGCGACTATGTGCCTGCAAATCGCTATACCAGGTGCGCCGCCGGGTCCATGAGATCTCTTTTCCAGGCCATGCTGCAAGTTCTGCTAATTAAGCCGAAAGATAATAATAGATCAAGCTCCTTTCGAGAGGTTATGTGGTTCCGGGAGGACCGGGGAGCGCTCGAAGCGCCTCTTAACAGCGAAAACTCCTGTGAAGACAGACGCACTTTATCAAAAACTCCCAGAGAGTTAACGAACCGCTCGAAAATGGCCATTTTTTCGATATCATCGGAAGCCGAAAAATGGCCGCCATTTCCACGGCTGAAAAGTCGTGGCCCCATTGAAGTAAGCGATTTATTAAAGTCTTGTACAAGTGGCATGTCTATTTCCACGGCTGAAAAGTCGTGGCCCCATTGAAGTCGGGAAGAGGATCAGAGCAAAGAGCTAATTCGTATGATTTCCACGGCTGAAAAGTCGTGGCCCCATTGAAGTTTCTTCATGGGGGGAAATGTCGATCATGCAGGCCCTCCATTTCCACGGCTGAAAAGTCGTGGCCCCATTGAAGTTCCGGGTCGGAAAACTTACCGGAATGCAAGGCGCTGCATTTCCACGGCTGAAAA
>JGI20214J51088_10001445_pt1 | contig 16241 bp, 13 predicted proteins | sample WetSurMetagenome_FD_51088 | JGI IMG/M metagenome (IMG submission 51088) | reverse complement strand
TGCTAATGATTCTAACCAGGACTGTGGCAAAATCACCTATGATTTCTCCTTTAATGATCAATGCTGTTATACACTCAAATGGCATGCTATCGACGTCCTTGGTAACAGTGAAGTAAAGAAAAAAACGACTCTTCTGGTCGATAGCACCTCGCCTCAAATAATAACAAAAATTGGTGATCCGAATTCTACCATCATACCTGATGAAGCATATGGGGTGACTACGCAGACTCCGATTACCTTTTCTGCCCATGATGAGGGCTGTATGGGTGGTGTTGGTCTGAAAACCTTTAAGTATAATATCTACTTCAATGGAAACTGGCTNGGATGGACTTTTCTAAATCCGAGTGGGCAAACCATACATTTTTCAGAAAACGGTCTGCATTTTGTTTTGCTTCAAGCGATGGATAGATTGGGGAACAATGCCGCTGTAAACATGACCTTTTACGTTGGTGTAGGGGGACCTTTGGCAGATGCCGGAGGACCGTACACTGCGATGGTCAATGAACAGATTCTGTTTGATGCCTCAAAGAGTTGCGACATGAACGGATCTCTCATCGGGTATCGATGGGATTTTAATAGTGATGGGGTCTGGGATACCGCCTGGTTGACTGCCCCTACATTTATCCATAGTTACACCAACGCAGGATCTTATACGATCAAACTACAAATCATCGATAACCATAACGTAACCGATGAGGATACCGCGCTGGTGACGGTAACGATGGACTCCCCGGTCAACCATCCTCCCTTTGTTCCCAGTGGCCCTGACCCGGCGAATAATGCGATAAACGTTGGGATCTACGCCGATGTCTGGTGGTCTGGCGGAGACCCTGACAATGACCCTGTTTTATATGACGTCTTTTTTGGGACGACCAACCCTCCGCATAAGGTTTCATCCGGTCAATCAGAAACGACCTATAATCCAGGAAAATTAACCAGAAATACAAAATATTACTGGCAGATTATTGCTCATGATGATAATGGAGCGAACACCTCTNGTCCTATCTGGAGATTTACTACAAGCTCGCAGCAAAACCGTCCACCGCTGAAACCTTCGTCTCCTTCTCCTAGCAATGGTTCAGTTGATCTTGAGACCAGTATTCTCCTCAGTGTGTATGTCTCAGACCCGAACGAAGATTCCCTGACTGTTCAATTCTACGATTCTGACAACCAGGTTCTTATTGGATCAACCCTGGTTCCTTCTGGCAGCACTGCCTCTGTTCTTTGGTCTGCTCTGCAGTACAGCACCATTTATCATTGGTATGCAGTTGCGAATGATTCTATCCTTTCCAACCGCTCAGAAGTCTGGAGCTTTAAAACAAGGGCTTCATATAGCGGCGGTGGAGGCGGAGGGGGAAGCTGGAACAGTCCACCCATCGCTGATGTCTCAGCTGGGGAGCCTTATCAGGGAGTAGTTGGTGAACCAGTACTTTTAAACGGATCAAAAAGCAGGGATCCTGACGGCACTATCGTGTCATTCCGATGGACGTTTGGTGATAGCCTCAATGGGACCGGCAAGACCGTTACTCATATCTATTTTCGGCCCGGGCTCTTTAATGTGTCACTGACCGTAAGAGATAACCAAGACGCTATGGACATCGCGACAACCATTGCAGTAATCATCCTTCCGAACAGGCCGCCAGCAAAACCCCTGATAACCGGCCTAACAAACGGAACAAGGAACACGACCTATACCTTTATCGTCACATCAACTGACCCTGATAATGAGTCGGTTCACTATTCCTTTAACTGGGGGGATGGCACGCCAACAGAAACAAGCAGAGAGGTAGCAAACGCAACACCGCTGAGCATTGCTCATCAGTGGAAGAGCTATGGTTTCTACACGATTACGGTAAAAGCGTTTGATAATAAAACCCAATCCGCTCCAGCCTATTATCATGTCCGCATCGATGTCGATTACGTCAGAAATCTAGGGTATCTGATTGATCTTGATGGTGACCATGATTATGATTCGTTCTACAGCAATCAAACAAAAAATGAGACAATAGTCCAGAAACTAGAATTCGGAACCTACCTTATTGATACGAATGCTGACGGAAAATACGAATACCTTTATAATCCGCTGACAAAACAGCTGACGCCATATTCATCAAAAGTGACGGAAGTGGTTCCAAACGCNGATCCAGTGAAGATATTAAGCAGCATCCTTGGTATTATCCTTGTACTCTTTCTGTTGATNCTCATATTGTCTCGCAAGAAAAAAACAAAATCAGTGCAACCATCTGTNCAACCAGTAAAAAGCGAACCAACGATCGCGCCGAGTGAGAGTAACGTAGTTACCGAACCAGCAAAAAGCGAAACGTCTGTCAAAGCTGTGAAAAGTAAACCTGCTGCCGTGAAAGCTGCTCCTAAGAAAAAACCAACAAAGAAGAAATCATCACCAAAAAAACCAAATAAGTGAACAAAAAAATAATCTCCTCTCTTTTATTTACATTCGTATATGCCGGAGCTGTTCGAAGAGTGTCGTGAGGGATTTATACCGAGAAAGCAGGCTGAGCAGAAGCGGATGATAACTGGATGGGTGCGTGTTTTTTTCTACCGATAATTGATCTGTTTTGTCTGAACGGATCTCAAAAGAGGACTGCTCTGTGATGATATCAGAGGTATTGATACTGCTGCATTGTTCGATGATGAGAGATGAATCCTCCATGAGTTGAATGCGGGTTCCCTGGCTTTTGAAAAGAGTGTTGTTCGATGCTTTGGCAAAGGTGATGGCGTCATCGGAAAATGAGCATTGGGTGATTAGATTGTCTGAAGACCCAGCGAGATACAGGCCAAACCCTTGGTTGGCAGAAAACTGGCATTGTGAGATTTCGTTGTGGTTGTTGCTGGATCCTATCGCATCGATGCCTGCATGGGTGTTTTGGGTAAAGCTACAATATTCAATCAGGTTGTGTGCTGCGTACTGCAGTTCGATGCCGTCGCAGTTATTTGAAAATGTGCAGGAAGAGATGGTGTTATTGGTACATGGTGTTGTTGCAGTACCTAAAAGGGCAACTCCTTCGTCATCACAGCCTTGAAAGTCGCATCCAACAATGATGTTTGCTGGGCTCCACATCGCTATCCCGATTGGATTGTCATGGAACGTGCAGTTCTGAATGGTGGTGCTAGCTGCACTGATTTTTACCCCGGTTGTATACAGGCCAGGCCCAAGGTTGGTGATGTCGAGATTGCTGATGATGACGCCTGGAGCTGTGATCCTGAGGGCGTATCCGTTCGTTGGAGAGGTCGGACTGATGAACGTTTGTGTCGCTCCTTGTCCTTTGAGATGGAGTGGTTTTTGGATGGTAAGGATTTCATTGTAGGTGCCTGCTGGAAGTACAATTGTTGAATTTGGCAGTGCACGGTTGATCAGTTCTTGAATCGAGGTGTTCACATCAGAATTATTTGTCGCTGCTTGTGGGTCAGCTCGAGAGCTGTGTGTTGGTGCAGCAAGTGCTCCCGATGCTGTCACAATGAAGCTTATAAGGAGTAGTGTTGCAAGAAGGCCGCTGAGTCTTGTTTTGTGTGTTCTTTCCATTTCCTTCCGTTCCTGTTATATAGTATCATGATAACTAATGACTCGCTATTCTCTGTCATTAAACATTTATAAAGCCTCTCGGGAAAAATACCAAAACGGATATCTGCCATACCTCCGAGAAAAAAGCGGTCAGCCAAAATTCAGAAACATTTTTAAATGACAATTGTATACATGAGGCAGTATAACAGAAGATAAAAAAAATATGAGATGTTTAAGAGAAGGAATTCACAAGGAGAGGAGGAAGGGACGTTTAAAAGTTCTTCATATTATCCCCCTATTTTTTTTCCCTTCCTTCTATTTTTTTTCACCACCTAAAATGATACTTTTTATCTTCCCTTGATATGATATTTTGGAAAATGTTTTAAATGAACACCGGATTGCTCCATCCATAAAAAAAAATGGTGGAGGCATACAGGATAATGAATGAAGCAGTCATTGTAAATGCTGTCAGAACAGCACAAGGCAAATTTGATGGTACACTCAAAGGATTCTCCGCTCCTCAGCTCGGTGGGATCGTCCTGAAGGAAGCGGTGAAACGAACTGGGATACCATCAAAGGAGATCAACGAAGTCATCATGGGCAACGTTGTCTCAGCGGGTCTTGGCCAAAACGTCGCCAGGCAGGCTGCGATCGCCGCTGGACTGCCCTATGAGGTCGGTTGTTTTCACATCAACAAGGTCTGCGGCTCCTCCCTCAAAGCCGTGATACTTGCCGCCCAGGCAATAAAACTCGGGGACGCGGACTGCATCATCGCCGGAGGCATGGAGAGCATGACCAATTGTCCTTATCTTTTAGACAAGGCTCGGTTTGGGTATCGCATCTTCGACGGCAAGATAATCGATGCGATGGTCCATGACGGTCTCTGGGATGCGTATAACAATTTCCACATGGGGATGACCGGGGAGATCGTCGCAGAGAAATACAAGATAACTCGGAAAGACTGTGATGAGATCGCCTACAGCAGCCATCAGAAAGCAGCCGAAGCAACCGAGAATGGGTGGTTCAAAGACGAAATCGTTCCCATTGAGATTAAACAAAAGAAAGGAGACCCTATTATTTTCAAACAGGATGAAGGCATCCGTAAGGATACCACCATGGAAAGCCTTGGTGCGTTAAAACCATTCTTCAAGGAAGGCGGAGTGATCACCGCGGGTAACGCCTCTCAGATAACCGATGGCGCATCAGCGGTCGTGGTGATGAACAAGGAGAAAGCAAAAAAACATAACTTGGAGATCCTGGGCACCATCAAAGGATATGACACCACCGGAGTAAAACCAGAATACGTCATGGAAGCACCAATCCCTGGGGTAACCAACCTTCTTAGAAAAATGAAGCTGACGATCGATGATATTGATCTTGTGGAGCATAATGAAGCGTTCTCCTCAGCCTCCGCAGCACTCATCAAAGAAATCGGGATATCAAAGGAAAAGTTCAACGTCCATGGTGGTGCTATCGCCCTGGGCCATCCCATCGGCACCAGTGGATCTCGCATCCTTGTCACCTTACTTCATTCCATGAAACAATATAAGAAACACCGGGGCTTAGCGACCATCTGTCTTGGTGGTGGTCATGCGGTATCTATGATCGTGGAGCGGTAGGAGGCAAACTGATGACGATAAAGAAGATAGGGATCATTGGCGCTGGTGCCATGGGCCATGGGATCGCCCTGGTCAGCGCAAAGGCAGGCTATGACGTCATTCTTCATGATATAAAGGATGAGTATGTGAAAAAAGGGCTCGGCTCCGTGCAGAAGTTTGTGGACAAAAGTGTTGAGAAAGGAAAGATGACGGCTGAAGAGAAACAAAGCATCCTTGGGAAGATCCATGGGACAACTAAACTAGAGGACCTCAAAGACACTGATCTGATCATCGAGGCGATCGTCGAGCAGGTCGCAATAAAAAAAGAGCTGTTCCAGAAACTTGATTCCATCTGCAAAAAAGAAACACTGTTTGCATCAAACACCTCTACCATCCCTATCACTGATCTTGCCTCTGCAACCAAGCGGCCAGACCGGTTCATTGGGATGCATTTCATGAACCCGGTTCCTCTCATGAAGCTTGTCGAAGTCATCCGTGGTTTACGCACCTCTGATGAGACGACCACCATCATCAAAACCTTATCAGAGAAAATGGAGAAAATCCCCATTGAGGTCAATGACGGACCAGGGTTTATCTCAAACCGGGTGCTGTTTGCGATGATCAACGAGGCGATGTTCTGCCTGCAGGACGGCACCGGAACCGTGCAATCCATTGATAGTGTGATGAAGCTGGGGATGAATCATCCGATGGGACCACTGGAGCTTGCTGATTTAATAGGGCTTGATGTAAGCCTCAATATCCTGACGGTTCTTTATGAAGGATTCAATGACTCAAAATACCGTCCCTGTCCGTTGCTCAAAAAAATGGTGCAAGCCGGGTACCTCGGACGTAAAACCGGCAAAGGATTCTACGACTATCCACCACGGTGAATGACATGAGCTATAAGAACATCATCCTTGAAAAGAAAAACGCAATAGGCACTATAACCATGAACAGACCCCAGGTGCTCAACGCTCTTGACAAAGAAACCATTGATGAGCTCACCAGAGCAGTCATGGACCTGGAACAAGATCCAGCCATCCTTGTCGCTATCCTCACCGGCAAAGAAAAAGCGTTCATCGCTGGTGCTGACATCAAACAGATGCAGGCGATGAATAGTCTACAAGCAAAAGAGTTTGCAGCTCTCGGGCATCATCTGTTGCAAAGCATCGAGAACTCCCGGCTTCCCTACATCGCTGCGGTGAATGGCTACGCGCTCGGTGGCGGCTGTGAGGTGATGATGGCCTGTGACCTTATCCTTGCCTCAGCTAATGCAAAGATAGGGCAGCCTGAGATTAATCTCGGGATACACCCGGGGTTCGGGGGAACCCAACGACTACCACGATTGATTGGTGCTATAAAAGCAAAAGAGCTATTGTTCACGGGTGATGCGATAGATGCCACTGAAGCATGCCGCATTGGACTGGTCAACAAGGTCGTCGAGCCGGAGAAACTAATGGAAGAAGCCGAGAAACTCGCAAAAAAAATAGCGACAAAATCAGGGGTGCAGACAAACTTCATCAAATCACTGGTCAACAATGGAGCTAACATCGACCTACCATCGGCTTGTGCACTTGAGATTGCAACATTTTCCGCAAGCTTTGCAACCGAGGATCAAAAAGAAGGGATGACTGCGTTCCTTGAAAAAAGAAAACCTCAATTTAAAGCACGATGAGGTAAAAACGCTCAGAAAAAACTTGTTTATTATAAAGGATATCTTTATAAAAGAAAAAGGTATTAGTAAAAAAACGTAGGTGAAATTCATGAAAACAAAATTGATTGGAGTTTTAATAGGTGTTATGCTGATGACGACTATGTTAGCGGTTGCAAAACCTTCTCAAATAATAACTGAAGATACATCAACTGACATTGTGGTTCCAACCTCATACTCTGCGGATGTCCCGGTGTGGGAAATCGGTGATCAATGGAACTATAAAATCGACACGATAGCATTAAATTTTTCTCAGGAAGGCCAAATCATTACTCTAGTTCTTTCCATCGCAGAACTCCCCCTCAAAGTGACCGATGTCACCGGTGATTATTATACGCTTACGTTTGAGACAGTAATGAACGGACAAGGCCATATCTATATGGATCAGGGTGATGGGCCGATCAATGTTTCGATTTCATTTTCATCGGTGGTAATTTCAGGTGTCGTTCGAATTGAAAAATCTACCTTGGGTATTAAAGAAATCTCTGTATCTTCTGTAAAACAAAAAGTCTTGGTAGAAATCATTGATATACCCAACATTCAGTTACCCACCTGGCTTCATCGAATCTCTGCGAAAATAACCTTGGATGCCACCATCAATTCTGATACCCCTGTAGCCTTGCTTTCATTTCCGTTAAATACCGGAACGTACTGGAATTTATCAGGAACAAATTTCTCAATAACTGGAACTCTTCAATCTCCCTGGTTAAACCTTATTTATTTCCTGAATAAAATTGGTTCACTCGTTGGGTTTGAATTTTTACCCCCCGAGTTTGCTGCACTCCTTCCCATCGTTGACTTTAATGACGCGTTGACTACGCTAATCGGTGGGAACATATTTCAGATTCCTGCACTTGTCGGTGCGTTTATATGCATGAATACCACTGAAGATATCACGGTTCCCGCAGGGACCTATGATTCCTATAATATTACGATTTTTGGAGGAGCAGGTCAATGTTACTATGCACCAGCAGCGGGAAATGTCATTAAAATAAAAGGAAACTTCGGAGATGTTATCCCGTACATTACCACAATCAATATGGAGCTGCTTTCAACCACCTACAGCTAATAAATTCTAATATCCCCCACGATAGTACNAGGATGTTACTTCGACATCCTTTCAAATTATTTCAGTATTTTTCCTAAAATCTGATCAGCAGCGCTATATGGATCCAACTCTTTTTTCGATATTTGATCAATGCAGCAGTCCACGGTTTTTTTGAGTTTTTTTTCATCAAAGATAAAGTCCATGAGCCGTTTCCTGATGATTTCAATAAGCTCTGCTTCGTATCGTTGTCGTCTCCGTGTCTCAAACGCGTTGCTGTTCTTCAGATACTTTTGATGCTCGGCAATTTTGGATGTCAACTCCTGGATTCCTTTTTTTTCCTTTGCTGAGGTCGTAACGATAGGAGTCCTACGATCCGGAGCGCTCACCAGGTCAAGCATGGACTCGATTTCCGCAACGGTCTGCTCAACCCCTGGTTTGTCTGCTTTGTTCACCACAAAGATATCTGCTATCTCCATAAGACCAGCCTTGATCGTCTGAACTGAGTCACCAAGACCAGGGACAAGAACGACCAGGGTGGTATCCGCTATCTTGATGATATCGACCTCGTCCTGTCCCACTCCAACAGTCTCGATGAGGATAACGTTCATCCCAGCAGCATCAAGGATCTCTACGACATCATAGAGTGCGCTGGTCAGCCCACCCATCATCCCTCGAGTCCCCATACTTCGGATGAAAACGCCACTGTCGATGGCAAGATCAGTCATCCTGATTCGATCACCAAGCAAAGCACCACCGCTGAACGGACTTGTAGGGTCAATGGCGATGATGCCAACCTTTTTTCCTAAAATCCGATACGCGAGCGCAAGCTGAAAAATAAGGGAGCTTTTCCCGCTGCCCATCACCCCGGTGACCCCGATTATCTGCGCATGGCCGGTATGAGGATGGATCTGTTTCATCTCCTCCAACGCCTCGGGTGAATCGTTCTCAACCAAGGTAATCAGACGCGCGATCGATCGTGGATCTCCCGCGATAACCCGTGTGGCTAGTTCAGTCATCGTTTCACGTTCTTCTTGATATAACTCACAATATCCTCAACTGGGGTGCCTGGTCCGAAGACCGCGGCGATCCCAGCTTTTTTTAACGCAGGGACATCCTCCTGCGGGATGATGCCACCGCCGACGATCAGCACATCATCCATCTGTTTTTCTTTGAGCAACTTTGCCACATCAATAAATAAGGTCATGTGCGCACCAGAAAGCAGACTGAGCCCCACCACATCCACATCTTCCTGCATAGCGGTGTTTACTATCTGAGCTGCTGTCTGATGAAGACCGGTGTATACGACTTCCATGCCAGAATCCCGGAGCGCTCGTGCAACAATCTTTGCACCACGGTCATGACCGTCAAGCCCTGGTTTTGCGACCAATACCCTAATTTTTTTTATCATGGTTTTTTTCTCCTTAATAAATCGCTTGTTCTTTATACTCCCCGAACACCTCTCGCAGAATGTCGCAGGTTTCTCCAAGCGTCGCATAACTATGGACGCAGTTGAGTATAAACGGCATGAGATTATCGGTTCCCTCAGCGGCTTTCCGCAGATGAAGAAGGTATCCCTGAACCTTCGCATCATCTCGGTCCTTGCGGAGTTTCTGTAGTCGTTTTATCTGCCGCTCCTCGCCTTTCTCATCCATCTTCAGGATAGGAATGGAGGGTTGTTCATCAAGTTTATAGCGGTTCACCCCGACGATGATCCGCTGGTTAGCATCGGTCTCCTTTTGATAGCGATAGGCGCTTTCTGCAATCTCCCGCTGGAAGAACCCTTTTTCGATAGCAGGGATTACCCCGCCAAGGCGTTCAACCTTGTCGAAATACTTGTAGGTCTCGTCCTCCATCTTCGATGTCAACCATTCGACATAATAAGATCCGCCAAGAGGATCAACAGTATCGGTCACCCCGCTTTCTTCGGCAATAATCTGCTGGGTCCGAAGCGCGATACGTACCGCTTTTTCTGAAGGGAGCGCGAGAGCTTCATCCATCGAGTTCGTATGCAACGACTGGGTGCCACCAAATACAGCGGCAAGCGCCTGCATCGTCACCCGCACGATGTTGATTTCAGGTTGCTGTGCCGTGAGAGAGCATCCTGCAGTCTGGGTATGAAACCGCATCCACAGCGATCTTGGTTTTTTTGCACCAAGTGCTTTCATCTCCTTTGCCCAGATCCTGCGTGCAGCACGATATTTGGCGATCTCCTCAAAGAAATCATTATGAGCGTTAAAGAAGAAACTCAATCGGGGCGCAAAATCATCAATCGATAAGCCTCGCTGCATCGCAGCTTTCACATATTCGATGCCATCCCCTAAGGTAAAGGCAAGCTCCTGGACCGCGGTTGACCCTGCTTCCCTGATATGGTACCCGCTGATGCTGATGGTATTCCATTTCGGCACGTTCTTGAAACCGTATTCAAACGTGTCAACAATAAGCCGCATGGACGGCTCAGGAGGAAAAATATAGGATTTCTGCGCGATATATTCCTTGAGGATGTCATTTTGGATGGTACCACCGATTCTGTCTTTAGAGATTCCTTGGTTCTCAGCGTTTGCGATGTACATCGCCCAGATGATCGCGGCAGGGCCATTGATCGTCATCGACGTCGTGATCATATCCAAGGGGATATCATGGAAGAGCAACTCCATGTCGACAATGGAAGATATCGCAACTCCGCATTTCCCAAACTCCCCTCGAGCGAGTGCATGATCGGTATCATAACCATACAGTGTCGGATAATCAAATGCGACGCTCAGTCCAGTCTCACCATGGCTCAGGAGATAATGATATCGTTTGTTGGTCTCCTCAGCGCTTCCAAATCCAGCGAACTGACGCATGGTCCATAGCTTACCGCGATACTGGTTCGGATGAACGCTGCGAAGGAATGGAAACTCCCCGGGAAACCCGATATCCTTGAGATAGTCCACTGCTTTGGTATCTTCAGGTGTGTAGAGATTCTTTATCTCGATGTCGGAGAGGTTCTTGAACTTCGATTTACGCTCAGGGCTGTCCTTGATTGCTTTCGAATACACATGTTTTTCCCAGTCCGATCGTTTCTCTTTGATCTGTTTAACTGCTTCTTTTTCGTCCATAGAGATCCTCTCCCGGAGACTTACCAATCGATTCCTTTTCTGCTCAGCACTCCTTTTTGATAGGGGTGTTTGATTTCAAGTATTTCACTGACGACATCAGCGTATTTCATGATATCTGGTGACGCGTAACGACCGGTCAGCACCAGTTCCAATGCCTCCGGTTTATCGTTAAGTAAAGAAATAACATCTTGCAAAGTGATGAGATGATAATCAAGTGCAACGTTAATCTCATCAAGAATGATAAGGTCGTAAGTATTCTTTTGTATCATTTCTTTTGCGTACGCAAGGCCCTTTTGCGCAAGATCGACATCTACTTTTTCTGGTTTTTCTTTTGAAACAAACTCATCGCGGCCAAACTGCACAACAGTGAAATTAGTTACTTTTGAAAGTGCATCAAGCTCGCTGTATCGCCGTCCTTTCATAAATTGGATCATGAGGACCTTAAGGCCTGCTCCAACCGCCCGTATACCTAATCCTATTGATGCGGTTGTTTTCCCCTTTCCGTCACCAGTATATACATGAATAAAGCCTTTTTTGAGGACCATAGCGAGTTTCTTTAACCTCTATCCGTATTATATTTCTTTCTTTTACAAAAACATCCTTTTTACAGGGATGGTCTTCAGAGGATAAACAGAAACCTTTATGTTTAATGATTTGATTCCAACCCCCATGAAACTAGAACTCAACGAACAGCAGAAAATGATTCGAAACATGGTCAGGGAATTCGCTGAAAAAGAAGTTGCACCACTCGCCGCTGAACTTGATAAAACCGGGGAGTACCCGACAAAGACTCTTGAGAAGATGGCAAAACTAGGGTTACTTGGCATCATCATCCCGCAACAGTATGGTGGTGCTGGTCTAGATACCATCAGCTATGTGACGGTCGTTGAAGAAATATCGCGGAAATGCGCATCCACCGGGGTGATTACATCAGTTCACAATTCACTGGCAGCAGGCCCAATCATGAAATACGGGAATGAAGAGCAAAAAAAGAAATATCTTCCGATTCTTGCTAGCGGGCAAAAAATCGGTGCGTTCGCTGGGACCGAACCAAACGCTGGCTCAGACCTTGGCGCAATGAAAACCACTGCGGTGCTCAAAGGCCATCATTATATCATTAACGGAGATAAGACGTTCATCACCAGTGGTCCAAAAGCAGGGATCATCATTGTTTTTGCAGTCACTGATAAAAACGCAGGAACCAAAGGGCTGAGTGCGTTTATTGTTGAAAGCACGTTTAAGGGATATAAGGTCGGCAGCATCTTTGATAAACTCGGGATTAATGCATCGCAAACCTCAGAGCTTATCTTTGAAAACATGGAGGTTCCAAAGGAAAATCTCCTGGGAAAAGAAGGAGACGGATTCAAGATTGCGCTCGCTACCCTTGACGGAGGCCGGATCGGGATAGCATCCCAAGCGGTCGGTATCGCCCAGGCAGCACTTGATGAAAGCATCGCGTACTCCAAACAGCGTGAGCAGTTCGGCAAACCCATTTCAAAGTTCCAGGCTATCCAGTGGATGATTGCGGATATGGCAACCAGGATTGAGGCAGCACGGTACCTTGTGTATAGCGCGGCGTATACCAAAGATAAAGGAGATAGATATTCCAAGGAAGCAGCCATGGCAAAACTGTACGCATCAGAAACCGCGATGGATGCGGTCATCAAAGCAGTGCAGATCCATGGTGGGTACGGTTATACGAAGGAATACACGGTTGAGCGGTTGTTCAGAGATGCGAAAATCACTGAGATCTATGAGGGGACCTCTGAAGTACAACGGATGGTCATTTCTTCAAATCTGCTTGCATAACATCCTTTATATATTTCCCTTNATAATTCAGTTGGGTAGGTGAAAAAGAAAATGGGGGAGTTTGAGTACGAAAAAACATATAACGCATGGAAATGGGACATCCCTAAGAAATACAATATCGGTGCTGATGTCATCGATAAACACACCTTGACGAAGAATAAAAACAAGGTCGCACTCTACTGGGAAAACGCAGCCGGTGAGACAGCACGCTACACGTTTTGGGACCTGAAAAACCTTACCAACAAGTTTGGTAATATCCTCAAAAATCTTGGTCTTAAGAAAGGCGACCGTTTTTTGATCCGTCTTCCCAACATCCCTGCGTTTCAGATATCATTTCTTGGTGGAGTCAAGATCGGTGCGGTCCCCATCCCCTCCAGTGTCATGTTCCGTGAGCACGAAGTGGAATATCGTATTAATGACAGCAGCGCAAAAGCGGTGATCACGACTCCTAAGTTCGTCAAAGAGGTCCATGCGATAAAAAAGAACTGCAAGACCCTTGAGCATATCATAGTCGTCGGGGACGCACAAGGTGATGAGATGTCCTTTGATGCGCTCATGAAAGAATCCTCAAATCATCTTGAGATAGAACCGACAAAAAGTACAGACGTCGGTTTTTTTTGCTATACTTCAGGCACAACCGGGAACCCAAAAGGTGCGGTGCATCTGCATCGATGGGTCCCAGGAAATGACCCGAGTTTGCTGTTCTGGCAGAACGCACAAGAGACCGATATTGTCGCCCATACCGGGGACCTCAACTGGATCTACCCTCTAGGCAACGGTTTTCTTTATACCTGGCGATGGGGTATCTCAACCCTGGTCTACGATGGGAAGTTCGACCCAGTGCACTGGTTTGAGCTCATGGAGAAATACCGGGTGACGAACCTTGCATCAGTGCCGACCGCGTATCGAATGTTTCTGACGATAAAAGACGCAGAGAAGACCTATGATCTCTCATCTCTTCGTCATTGTATCTCTGCCGGTGAACCCCTGAATCCTGAGGTGATCAAAGAATGGAAACGACGGTTCGGATTAGATGCTTATGATGGCATTGGAATGACTGAAGTCATGGTGTATCTCTCCAACATGCGAGATATGAAGATTAAACTAGGGTCCTGCGGAAAACCACAACCTGGTCATATATGCGCGCTTCTTGATGAGAACGGAAAACCAGTCCCAATCGGTGAGACCGGGGCACTAGCCGTGAAAAAGACAGACCCCGGGCTTTTCAGGGAATATTGGAACAAACCAGAAAAAACCCTTGAGAGCTTCAGTGGAGACTGGTTCCTCAGCGGCGATGTCCTGTATCGGGATGAAGAAGGGTACTACTGGTTCAGCGGCAGGAACGATGACCTCATCAAAGCAAGCGGATATCGGATCTCACCCTTTGAGGTTGAATCAGCGATCATCTCACACCCAGAGGTACTGGAATGCGCAGTGGTCGCCAGTCCCGATCCGATGCGAGGGACCATCATCAAGGCCTACGTGGTGCTGCGTGATAGAAAGAACGCATCAGAAAAAATGGTAAAAGAAATACAAGAGCATACCAAGAAGGTCGCAGCTCCGTACAAATACCCCAGAGAGATAGAATTTGTAACAGAGCTTCCAAAGACCCAAAGCGGTAAGATAAAAAGAAAGGATTTACGAGAACTTGAACGACAAAAGAAAGGAGTGTTGAAATGAACATCATTGTGTGTGCAAAACAGGTTGTTGATGTCGCAGAAATAAAGGTCGATGCATCGACAAAGAAACCTATTTTGGTTGGTATTCCTCAGAAGATTAGTGACATGGATAAAAACGCGATGGAGGAAGCAATCAAGATAAAAGAAAAACACGGGGGAAAAATCACGGTTGTCACCGTCGGGAACCCTGATGCCAAAGAGCGGATGAAGGAGCTGTTGGCGATGGGTGCCGATGAAGGAGTGCTCATATCACCACCTGAGCATGCTGATTATCTTGTAGTGGCACACCTCTTGACTGGTGCGATTAAGAAGATAGGGAGTTACGATATCATTTTCTGTGGCGAGGCATCTATTGATATGTTCTCTGGGCAGATGGGGCCGCGTATCGCTGGACTGTTGAACATACCACAGATCACTTACGCACAGTCCGTGACCGCTGAACAAAATAAGGTGGTCTCTGAAAAAAATCTTGGTGAGAAATCAGTCATCATGGAATCCCCGTTTCCTGTGTTAATTTCGGTTACAAAAGAAAGCAATCAACCACGGCTCCCTAGTCTTATGGCTATTCTTACCTCCTCAAGTAAACCGATCCATGCATGGTCTGCGAACGATGTCTATGAGGAAGTACTTTTGCCAAAGTTACACACCTTGGAGATTAAAGGCATCCCGATGCAGCGTAAGAACATCATCTATCAAAATGACCTTGACCAATCGATCTGTAAGCTTGTTGACGAGCTTGCCAAGGTAGGAGTCCTGAGGTGATTACTATGGTTCTAGTCTATTCTGATGAAAAGAAACTGGCACTCGAATTACTCAACATAGCAAGTGAGCTAGCAAAAGAAGTTCACAAAAAGGTCATTGCGGTCGTCATCGGGCCTGAAACACCTGCGAAGGAATACCTTGAGCATGGGGCTGACCTTGTGATTGTCGGCGAGACATCACAGCACCAGTTCAAAGCCGAGGAGTACACAAGCATTCTTCAAAGCATTATGAAGGAACATAACATTGAGGTCGTACTGATCGGTTCAAATAAGAATGGCAAGGAGCTTGCAGCCCGTCTTGCGGCTAAACTTGATGCAGGATGCGTCACAGATTGCATTAAGGTATACTATTCTGATAAGAAACTCACGACCGAACGGATCGTCTACAGCGGAAACGCAATCGCAGTTGAGCAGTTCGCCAGCTCTCCTCAGATCATCACAATTCCATCAAAGGTTTTTGACCCGTTACCGAAAAACGAGCATCACAAGGGAGAGATAGTAAAAAAGAAAATCGAATATGATCATTCTCCTTCAAAAATCCTGAAGATATCAGAGATGAAATCCGAGAGTGTGAATGTGGAGGATGCCCAGATCATTGTCTCCTGCGGCAGAGGATTCAAAAAGAAAGAGGACATCAAACTGGTCAGTGATCTAGCTGACGTCCTCAAAGGACGAACCGTGGGGTGTTCCCGTCCGATCGCTGCAGACCTGAAATGGCTCTCTGAGGACCATTGGATCGGACTGTCTGGTCATAAGGTGAAACCCAAACTGTATNTCGCCTGCGGGATCTCCGGTCAGATCCAGCATATCGCCGGGATGCGTGACTCCGGCGTCATCGTTGCCATCAACAAAGACCCAGAGGCACTTATCTTCAAATCCGCGGATTATGGGATTGTCGGGGACCTTTACGAGGTTCTACCGAAACTGACCAGTGCGATCAAAGAGAAAGTAGGTTAAATACGATCAGGTATTTTCCTGTCTATGACGATTTATCATCAGAGCATTCCTCTGAAAAAG
>JGI20214J51088_10001443_pt1 | contig 16261 bp, 18 predicted proteins | sample WetSurMetagenome_FD_51088 | JGI IMG/M metagenome (IMG submission 51088) | reverse complement strand
ACATGCAAAGGAATATCGGACAGCTGACACTAACATGGTTCGTGATGCCTTTTGGGACTGTTGCTATAGCGGCACATACTCTTACGCAAACCATTGATCAGTTTATGAACATAGCGAGTCAGGGACTGGGACAGGCTTCAGGTGTACTGGCCGGACAGAACCTGGGAGCAGGCAAACCGGAACGAGCTGAAAAGACTGCATGGTACAGCATAATAGTATGTACCTGCATAATGCTGATAGGCTCCGCGGTAATTTTGCTTTGGGGACGTAGTCTTATAGCTATATTCGATAATGAAGCCGACCTTGTTGAGATTGGCAATATCTTTCTTAGAATTCAAATAGTAAGTTATCTTGTATTCGGTTTCACAGTCATTATCCAGCAGTGTCTTAATGGAGTGGGCGATACACTCCCGGTGATGCTTATAGTATTGCTGGGCATATTCGTTGTACAGATACCGGCGGCATTTATTCTGACACGTTATACCGGACTGGGAGTTTACGGAACAAGATGGGCGATTGTTATAGGGACGTTAGCGATGGCGGCCGCCTATGTTTTCTATTTCCGGTCAGGGCGATGGAAACAGCGGAAAATATAAGACTAAAATAGGTTCGGCTTAAAAAGTTACTACCCGGTCGCTCTCTGTAACTATGCTGTACAAATCATCTATAGACGATATTTTGCATAGCTCAGGAACACCCAGTTCCCGGAACTCGAGGCATTTGCCCGAGGCAAGTATTTCGCCGCCATTATCAATGAACTTCTTCATGTGTTCGATGGTTTTAAAAGGTTGTGTACTATAACCTTCCATTTTACCATGTACTTGATATTCGACTCCTTTTCCTAAAAGATACACTCTGACTATATCTTTTTTAAGTTGAGAGTAGTTGGCAAATTCCAACGCGTTTTGCATAGTCTCAGGATCGTTTGTATAAACAATAACGCCAAGCCTCATTATCAAAATACCTCCAATATTACTTTCATATTTCTATATTAGCATCGAAACGATAACCGACTGCAAACAATATGTTTATAAGGTACAGGTAACAGGTAGCAAGTTACTGATAAGAATACAGGGCAGTGTGTGATGAGGTTTTTATACGGGAAATCGATTTGACATGAAGGGAGAACCAGCTATGATAATAGCAGAAGTAATAATTATAACGTTTTTTCTTACTCGACAAATTGAAGACCGGGCAAACAAGTGAGAAACGGAGGTCTGATACGGCAAATATATACATTGGGTTTGAAAACCAGGGATATCTTCCTGAACTATATGATGCAATATATGAGAGCCGCAGTCACCGGGATGTTGCATTTTTTATCGACTTTTCAAAAAGAGCAGAGGGAAAAACTCTGGAGCTGGGCTGCGGTACAGGACGCGTGTTGATTCCTACCGCAATAGCAGGATGCGAGATAACAGGGCTTGACGTATCGTCACGTATGCTGGATAAATGCCGGGAGAAGCTATCCGCACAAAAACAGGAAGTTCGGGACCGTGTAAAACTTATTAAGGGAAACATGTGCGATTTTGAAACAGGCGGAAAGTATGCACTGGTCACCTTACCTTTCCGCCCGTTTCAGCATCTGCTTACTATCGAAGCACAGAAGGCCTGCCTGATTAGTATTAATAGGCAGCTTCTTGATGGCGGTATGGTAATTCTTGATCTTACACACTGTTATCCTCCATCGATGTATGATCCTAAATACTGGGTTGAGCAGGAAAGTCAGCGAGACATAAAACTGAGTAACGGAAGGATGCTCCGCTGCACTAACCGGATCGCAGATTTCCACAGGGACGAGCAGTATAACGATATTGAAACGATTTATTATGTATCATATCCTGATGGCAAAGTAGAAAGGATTGTACAGGCATTTCCATTCAGGTATTATTTCAGATATGAGGTCGAGCATCTTTTAGAGCTCTGCGGATTCAAAGTTGTGGACTTATTTGGGGATTATGATAGGTCTACGTTCTTTAATGATTCACCGGAGATGATATTTATCGCCAAAAAGAAATGACTCCGTTAGCTAAGATATAAACGGGGTTATAAAATTGAGCGGAAAAGTCCGCGAGGAGAAATATGGGCAGAGAAGTCGAAATCGGGCGTTTTAAAGGTATAACGGCCGGGGGCAAGGAATACATTATTGTCCAGTATCAGGAGTTTATCTCATCCTCCTCCGGTGAAGTACCCGGTATGAAACGGTACAGGACTTCTGGCGGTCTAGACTTAACCTACATCGATCAGGGAACGTTCAAGGTGGTCATGACAAATGAGACCGTCAACAAGTCTTGAAATACGATTGTACTGATACCGATAAAAACTGCTGTCAATATCAGTGAATAAGGCTTTTATCGCGAGGTCTTGTTCACTGTGTTGACACTTGAGCCAAAATAGACTTAGAGTATTATCTAAATAGTGGTGATTATGGGTAAGGAGATATGTTATGGCGTTTCCTGATGAAGTGGTAAAACAAGCATGGGAAAGAGCAGGAGCCCAGTGTGAATGTGAGAGAAGGACGCATAGTCATTTTTATACTCCATGTAATAAAACCTTAACGTGGGAGAAAAGAGGCAGCACAGTCAGGGGCGGCTGGGAAGCTCATCAAATTAACATAGCAGGTTCCTATGCCCTTTCGAATTGTGAGATTCTTTGCATTGCATGTTATGACGCCAGCCCCTAGAGGATAAGTCAAACACAGATGAACAACCTTGCAAGACGACGCCTTTAAGGCGTCGCCTTGCAAGGCTAAAATTACAATTCGAATTAAATTGTCGGACGAAATCATATCAAAATTAGAGAACTAGAGGCACAATAGATTTATGGTTACTAACCTTATTGAAGTGAATCGTGAAACATGTACGCGGTGCGGCTTTTGTGCGGCTATTTGCCCGATGGGGCTTATCGATTTTAATGGCAAGAATTTTCCGACTCCTGTTGAGTCTATCGAGACATCATGCATCAGGTGCGGTCATTGTGTAGCGGTATGCCCCGCAGGCAGTCTGATCCACCGTGTAGTACCGTTAGAAAAGTGTGTTTCAATAAAGGATGAACTCCGGATTACCGCAGAACAATGCGACCAGTTACTGAAGAGCCGGCGTTCGATCAGGGTATTTACCGACAAATCAGTTGCCAGGGACGTTATTTCGAGACTAATCAACACCGCCCGTTTTGCTCCGTCCGGGCATAACAGCCAGTGTGTCGAGTGGCTGGTTATCGATAACCGGGATGAGCAGGATAAACTAAAAAAGGCAGTAACTGAATGGGTGCGATGGTTTATCGAGAAAAAACCGGAAATTGCTGGACCGCTGGATATGGTCAGATTGCTAACCAGGCAGGAAAGCGGGAAGAATGAACTTATGCGTGACGCACCGGTCTTGATCGTTGCTCACGCTAAAGCTAATGACATTACAGCCCCGGCGGCCTGTACAATAGCTTTAACTTACTTTCAACTGGCGGCAATGAGCCTGGGACTTGGTACCTGCTGGGCTGGTTTTGTGGAAGCGTCATCCGGATTTCCATCAGTAAAAGAGGTATTAGCTCTACCTGAAGGCCATCGCAATTACGGCAGTATGTTACTTGGCCATCCCCAATACGCTTACCAGAGAATTCCGACNCGGAANCCTCCCCGCATTACCTGGCGTTAAGGACACGGAATTTTCAAAATATTTACTTCCTTAATAATAGTTTAATATTTANTCTACGGTCATAAGGTTTTATAATAGAGGCTAATTCTATTTATTCCCGATTATAGCTTTTAAAATAATTTCAGTAATAATTTGTGTATAATAGGAGCACATGAACAATAATGCGGCAAATACAGAATTGAAATTTAAGCTAAATGTTCCCAACATAATTACAACCATTCGTGTAATTCTAGCCGTTATAATCGCCGTGCTCTTAATACAGACAGAATTTCTTGTCGCAGGTATATTGTTGGTCATTGCCGCTGCCAGTGACGGGCTAGACGGATTTTTAGCCCGCAGGTTAAAGCAAGCAACTCTGGTCGGTTCTTTGTTCGATCTGGTTGCCGACGAACTGCTTTTTATGCCGAGCTTAACGATTGCCGCGACCTCAGGGCTATTCAACAATGCGGATGGAATGATGCCTCTTAATCCTTATCCTTATGCCGTACCTGCCCTGGCAGGGGGAATATCAGTCCTTTCCGGAGTAGGTACATATCTGTGGAAAAGCAGGAAGCGAAGAATAGTTTTTCCTACTCCTACCGGAGTTGCTAAAGTGAACTTCTGGTTCTGGCTGGCTCCCCTGATATTAGCTATTTTCAATATCGGTCCCGGCTGGTTGCTAGCTCTCATGATGTACCTGGCGATTATATCCACATTACTGACATTCTATTCTTATTTGAAAAAAGGCAGCTACGTGTTTACAAAATGACAGGCAGCAGGTAACTTATCTTTCAAGGTTGTTCAGACTCCGGATAATAATTCCAGTAAACCATATTCCATTATTATTAAAATAACGGCAATGCAGATACCGAAGCCGATACCTTTGACTATCTCCCATTTACGCACTAGAGCGAAACCGGTTAAAACAAAGATAGCAGCACTGATTAAGAAAAAACCGGCGATAAAGAATATATTGGCAATTTCGGATAATCCATTATTGCTGCCGGTGTTATACAGCAACTGGGTGAGCACTACAGCGGCTAACAAAGCAAGGCTCGGTAATGTTACTACCAGTATGGAAATCTTACGTGAGCCGGTCATATTCTTACGCGGCCGTAAAATCCATGCTAAGACCCCTGCTGCTATTACTGCGGGAATTATCGCTATCATGTTGATTTTACCGATCTGTGTTATTTATTATTTGTTATTCAAGATGCAGCAATACTTTTACATTGTCTTCAAGAATTTGTTTTTTCTGAGCAGCCGGGATGTCCCAATTATCGATGGCGTGCAAAGCTTCGACTTCGTTGCCAAAGGGGAAATCAGTACCGAATAGAATATGTCCTGTGCCAAAAAAGGAGACAGCAGTATTCAAGTTAGGGATATTCCCCTGGACTGCAGTGTCGTTATAAAAGAGCCGTAGATAGTCTGTTGTGGTTTTAGGTAATTGATGCCGGTCAGTTCCCTCAATCCGTTTGGCGAGATGCGGCACAGTACCGCCGGCGTGATGAGTAACGAATTTCAGTTTGGGATATTTTTCCAGCACACCGCTGCAGGAGAGGCGGAGCATTGCGAGCGATGTGGCGTGAGGCCAACCTATTGCACCGGATAAATTGTATTTAGAACCGGTCTCACCCGGATAATCAGGGAAGAAATTATTCTTCGAGGGATGAATATAAATCGGCAGGTCGTGCTGCTCCATTTTTTCATAGATGGGCATGAATTCCGGTGAGTCCAAAGGTTTCCCGGCCACGTCAGTGCCAATTTCGATTCCCCTTAGTTTCAGGTCTTTAATAGAACGGTCGATTTCAATCAGGGTAGCATCGATATCGTTAAGCGGTAGAAAGGCTAATCCTGCAGCGAATCTTTCAGGATACCGGGCGACTATTTCGGCCAACTCATCGTTGGCCAGCCTGGCAAGATCAATAGCATCGGCAGGTCCGACAACATTTTCGAGGAACGGCCCGGTTACTGAAACTACATTCCTGATACCAGGAATATTATCCATCAGTTTGAATCTTTCCTCCAGGTTTATCATCCCTTTTACGTGGAATTCGCCTGAATAAAGGGAGTTGAAGGCAGATATTTTACCGGAAGCAGCCATCTTTTCCAATGCCGCGGCATATTTGGGTGGAATAATATGACTATACGCATCGATTACCATGGCTTCCCCTCCATAAATATTAGTTTTGCCTGTGCCGGTTTATCATATTATATTACTTTGCGATATAAAGGGGAATACACCTGAATTTCGACTTATGATTTAATTAGTGACATTGATTCATCGGGTTAATATTGTTTCATCTCCAGGTCATGCACTTAGTTCGCGGATGTTATTGCTTTTATTATGATTATTGCCGTTTATATGTAATATTCGTTTGAGAAAGACAACAGGACCTGAGTTTTCACGATCGTTGCGGACCATTTGTTGGACAGTTTTATTCAGGTCATTCTGAGCATGTTCCAATAAGGTAAACCGTTCAATCAGAGTTTTAAAGGCCGGTCCTACTGAATCCAACTCCGTTCGGTATTTGTTTGATTTCTCAAGTTCGTTACCGGTATTCGATAGCTGATCTTGCAATGATGCTGTTAACTGCTTTTCTTCCTGCAGGAGCTTCCGGAGTTCTACGTTAGATGCTTCAATATCCAGTAATTTCATTTCAGTTGTTTTTAGAGATTCCTGTGCCTGAGATTCCATATTATGTAGCCGCTGTGTCAGATCACTCACAAGTTGTGTTTTTTCAGCCTCGATTGCAAGCAGTTTTAAATTTAAATATTCAGAGATATGGTCTTTTTCATCCAGTGCCACTGCCAGTTTCGCTTCGCTTTCATCCAGCGAATTTTTCATCATACTGGCATCGAGTTCGGAATTCAATTTAAGACTTGCATAGCAAGCACCACAATAGATTGCTGTATTGGTTTCAACTTTATTACCACATTTGGAACAAACGTTAACGACTTTATTTCTACGATCAGCCCGGCATGTCTTACAATGGTGCGGCACATCGAAACCTTTCTCCGTGTAGTATTCCTGCTCAGCGATTGAGAATAAAAATTCTTTACCGCACTGACGGCAAACCAGGTTTATGTCCGCTAATTCCACGAGAAACCTCCCTGCCTGATATATTTTGCCAAGCTAGACGGGCTATTTATTGAAGTTGATAAAGAGGGATAAATGAATTGACCGGGCGGAAATATCTTTGCGGCGAAAACCTTGAATCAGTTCCCTTATTATCCAATCCAACCTGTGATATTCTGCTCATCTATACAGATTAATATTGACACCTTATCCGACAGTTGTCAAGACCTTAAAGGGCCTGAATAACTGAGCTTTTGCTACAAATATTAATAAAATAGTGTAATTCTTTCGTTAACTATTCGTATATAGTTATGAAGAATAATAACGGAGGCAAAACATGAAAAACAAAATAATCGCAGCTATAATGTTGATTACAGTGCTGTTTACCGCAGCGTGTACCGGACAGAACATTAGCACGACGACTACAGGTACACCCGGCAGTCAGGTACCCCCGGCTCCTGAAAAACATCAGGTAATTGTTTCAGGCGAGGATTTTAGCGGTAATTCCGATATCGTAAAACAGGTTGAAGTGAACGCCGGAGACAGCTTTAGCATTGTATTGGATTCCAACCGGACTACAGGCTATCAATGGAACGAACAGGCTGAAATATCGGATATGGCAGTCATAGAACAGACCGTACACAATTATGTTGCACCAAATGTAAATAACGAGATGCCGGTTGTCGGAATGGCAGGTTTTGAAAACTGGACATTTAAAGCATTGAAAACCGGTACTGCGACGATTAATTTAAGTTATAGCAGGCCATGGGAAGGTGGAGAAAAAGACACAAGAACATTTGAACTCAAAGTGGTCATTAGGTAGAAACAATGAGCCAAAGTCTTCTTTTTCCCAATTCTGCGAAATATGTTTAAGAAAACTATATTAGAATAAAACCTAAAAATACTTACTATACCTTGCGGCAGGTGCAGGGAGAATTATCATTAAAACCAGCTACTATTTAACCTTGTATTTGACCCAGAAAATAGCTCCGATCATTAAAACGATAAAACACATAAAGATGATTTGAAAAATAGTGTGTAACAATTTGCTCTCCAACTAATAATCGTTCATCCAGCTAATATATTCTAATCCACCGTAAAGAAGTTGTCTACTCCCTGCCGCGACAGACCCCTGCAGTTGCAGATTATTTTTCCGATAAATAAAAAGGAAAATTAATGACTATTGAGTAGAATATTCATCATGCCTTCATGTTAAATTAATGAACGTGTTCTAGCATTAAGTACAGAGTGTCCGGTTATCGGGTGGAGTGTTTTTAGGTAAAGTCGGTGTGAATATAAATCGTTTTGAATATCTCTTACCGGACACTTTGCTGAAGTAAGGGAAGGAGTAAAAATATATGAAAAAACGGACCAGGATACTGCTTATCGTCCTCGGGGCGGTCATAATACTTGGATTAATCGGAGGTGGTGTGGCGGCTCTGGCGGCTGATAACAGTACAACCAATACAACAATCACCACTACCACGACAACCACCAGTACAAACGATGCTTTCCTGACAGCACTGGCAGCCAAGTTGAATGTATCAGTGGACCAGCTTAAGACTGCAATCAAGGATGCTCGTAATGACGTACAGGGACAAGCATTGCAAGACAGGCTGCAGAAGCTGGTGGATTCAGGAAAGATGACTCAAGAACAAATGAATGAATATCTGCAGTGGTGGAATTCAAGACCCAGTTTTTCCNCTGAATTTGGCTCTGGTTGGTGTGGCGAGCCCGGTGCAGGAATGATGGGAGGTCCCAGACATTTTGGCGGCGGTTTAAGATTACCTGTTAAACAATAAGCGGATCAAAAATTCAACCTGGAGTATGAAAACAGAAACGGGGTAGCGGCTATCAATCGTACTCCGTTTTCTGTTTTTATGCTTTTTAGATAGGAACAAAAATAAATAGCAGATAGTATAACCGGGACTAGATATGATTAAGCAGCCAGTGTTCCATATCAATAAATACTGTCTCGCGTCCGGGCTCATTGAATATTTCATGGTAGAAACCATCATAATACTTTAAAGTTTTGTCTTTTGAGTTTATATTTTCAAACAGGATCCGGCTGTATTTGGGATCGGACAAATAATCGTTAGTCCCACTCATGATCAATATGGGCATAAAAAGATCACACATACGAGATCGGAAGTCCTCCATCGCGTCCAGGAGTTCAATGCCGACCCTGGCGGTAATCTTGCCGCGATAAATTAATGGATCTTTAACNTAGGCTTCAACGACATATTTATCGGAGCTGATAGCAGATGCATCCAGTGGAGAGATACCCACGTAAGGAGCACAAACGGAGAGTAAACGTCCGAGGAATATCTGGTACCTGGAAGCACTGGAACCGGGCTGAAAAGTACCTCCGGATATGATAAGACCGTCGAATTCCTTTTGATGCTCCAGAGAGTATTTAGCGGCTATAAGACCACCGATACTGTGTCCTACCAGGAATATTTTACTTAAGGGATTTTCATGCCGTACAAGATCGTAAAAAGTCTTTAAGTCATCAAGATAATAAGAGAATTTTTCAACATATCCGGGTTTGCCCGCTGATTTTCCGTGTCCCCTTTGATCGAACATATAAAAAGAATACCCACGTGGCACGAAATAATTCATCATATGCATATATCTGCCGCTATGTTCGAATAACCCATGAACGAGAAGCAGCACCGCAGTTGCTTTGCCGTCCGGTTCGTGGCTTTGGTAAAACAGCTCAAATTTATTTTTTCCGGTAAACTTACCAGTTTTTGATTTCATATATTGACAAAGTAACCTTCAAATGATATCAAACGTATTATACCAATATATGAATAAAGGGACAATATAATATTGCAATTCTTGATTGAGAAAGACATTTATGATTATGTTTAAAATTCCGGCAATCGCTGGAGAAAAATATTTGAACATATGATATATTATTTCATTAGAATAGCGGATATCCGGAGTGATTATGAAAGCTATAATATACGAAAAGCCTAATAGTTTCAAACTTGAAAATATTGCCTATCCTGAAATTGAAAATCCAACTGATGCAGTAATAAAAATAAATTTAAGTTCTTTGGGCAGCCGCGATGTTCAAATAAGACAACTGGGTTTACTTTCAACCGGTAAAGTTATCGGTCGGGAATATTGCGGAACGATTGAGGAAACAGGAAGTCAGGTATTACGTTTTAAAACCGGTGATCGGGTAATAGGCAGNCCATATTATTATTGCGGACTGTGTTATTGGTGTACGCGCGGGCAGCCACAGCTTTGCGAATACGGGGCGGTGTTCGGGATAGGTGAAACGAGCGGTATGCAAGCAGAATATGCTCGTATTCCTTATGCCGATAATACTCTTGTACACATACCACATAATGTAACCGATGAGGATGCAGTGCTTATCTGTAATGTTCTTTTCACCGGATATGCAGGCATTACCAGGGGAGGTTTTACACCCGGAGATACGGTGGCGATTTTCGGTGACGGGCCTGTAGGATTAAGTTCTGCTAATTGTGCTTCCTTTTTCGGTGCCGGATCCGTCATGGTGGTGGGCCATCATGATTATCGTCTGGAATTCGCCCGAAAGCTGGGGGCTGTGGCAATGGACTCACGAAGTGTCGATGCAGTGGCGGCTATCAAAGGTTTGACAGATGGGCGGGGGGCTGATATTTGTATAGAAGCAGCCGGGTCCGACGAAGCTTTTCAACAATGCCTCAAATCAACGCGGAAAGGCGGCAGAGTAAGTATACTCGGCACATTCAATCGAACATCCTATCTTAATATAGCCGAAAACAGCCACACCTCTTTTATACAATCTGTGGGAGTGGGAGAATCTGATTGCTTACGCATCTTATTGGACCTTGTAAAAATCGGAAAACTTAAGCCAAAAAATTTGATAACCCACCATTTCTCGCTTTCTGATTCTCTAGCCGGATACAACATAGTTGAAAATAAACTTGATGAGGCCATCAAAGTTGTTTTAAAGTGCTAGTTAAGGTACGAAACGATAAATCTTGCATTTTAACCGGACGAGTGTCACAATAGATTAACATTGTAAGGAATAATTGTTAAGTAATTATAAATTCACGTAGCAACCAGAGATTTGACTATTACATATTCGCCATAATCAGCATACAGGAGCAAGCTCATGAAACAACCTGAGCGAAGTACTCAATTTGTTGTTTGTCCGGATTGCCACAAATCTAATCCGGCAGGGAAGGAATACTGTCAATATTGCTGGTCGCCGAAAATAAAATCAGCGAATCTAATTACTGCTGAAGAAGCGAAAGAGACGGTTAAGCAGTGGGAAATCAATGATAAACGCCGGAAGAAAAAAAAGCGGTTGGCGGTTATTCTGAGCCTGCTGGCTGTTGTAATAGTATTTACAATATTTATTTTCTTTACCAGGACCGATATACTTTTTAAACCGGATACTTCGCTTAATTCAAACTCACCAACCGGCAATTGGGCAATGTTCCGCCAGAACCAGCAACGTACCGGGTCGTTAAGCACAAATGAGAAGGCTCCAAGCGGTACTGTTCTCTGGACTTTTACCGCACAGGCTGCAATACATTCGTCACCAGCTATCGTAGACGGAACGGTGTATTTCGGTTCCCAGGACTATAAATTATATGCTATTGACGCTACTACAGGTGCTGAAAAATGGGAGTTTAAGACCGGCAGCTGGGTAGAATCATCGCCGACAGTAGTGAACGGGATTGTTTACTTCGGTTCTAACGACGGCACCATGTATGCGCTAAAAGCAGATAGCGGGACTGAAATATGGTCTTTTAAAACGAAATATGCTATTAAAAGCTCTGCTGCAATTTCCGGGGGAGTCATTTATTTTGGTGCCGACGATGGTTATTTTTATGCGTTGAATGTCGAAAACGGGAGACAATTATGGCGTTATAAAACAAAGAGCCTGGTACAGGGATCGCCTGTGGTAGCGAATGGTATTGTATATATAGTTGCGGGAAGGTCCCTGTATTCTCTTGATGCGTATACAGGGAGGTTTCGTATGCATTTCGAAACCTATTATCCTTCAGATTGTTCGCCCGTGATAACAGATAAGATTGTGTATTTCGGGAACAGTGACGGCATTTTATATGCGGTGGATGGAAACGCCCGCAGCTGGCCCTGGGAGTTTGATATCAGAAAATGGTGGATAAATTTCTGGCTCATGGGTATACTGCCGGCACCGCCGCCGCAATCAGGCGCGTTGTGGGGTTTAGACCTGGGCAATTCAATGTATTCATCCCCTGCTATACATAATCACGTATTGTATACAGGTGTAGACAACAATCTAATCGCTATTGATACACAGAGCCAAAAGATTCTCTGGACATTCAAAACAGGAGGTTACGTGACATCATCTCCTGCTGTGGTAGCAGACACTGTGTTATTCGGCAGTGGAGATGGCAATATTTACGCGGTGAATACCAGCGGACAGGAAGTCTGGCGAGTCAAAACCGGTAATAGGGTAAGTTCATCACCAGCACTGGGCAATGGTTTTTTATATATAGGTTCCGAGGACGGCCTGCTTTACGCAGTTAAATAAAGGAAGAAAATTCATAAAAGATACCCCAGGTCGCCTTTATGAGCGAACCTGGGGTATCTTTAGGGGAATTACCCCGATAAACGTTAGTCTAAATAGGCGACAATAAGAGTTCCCGGTCCCATATGAACACCCAGCATCGGACCGATACGCGATATAATAATTTTATCTCGATCGATAATATTCGCGGCGGCTATTTTATCAGCCAGTATCTTGGCGTCTTCAGGAGTGGTGTTATGCACTACAGACATCCCACTAACTTTACCGTTGCCTCTGGCAAATTCCAGCAAACGGTCAATCCCTTTATTACGGCTGCGTACCTGACCGGCCGGAATGACCTCTCCGTCTTTTAGTGCAAGCACCGGTTTCACGTTTAACAGCGATCCTAGCAAAGCTTTGGCTTTACCAATGCGGCCGCCGAGCAGAACATATTTAAGGGTATCGAGAACGCCCATCAAATGTACTCCGGATACCAATTTATGCACTTCATCGACAATGTCTTTAAAAGACGAGCCTCTTTGTGCCATTTTTGCTGCCGAAATTACCACGAGTCCCAGTGCCATGCTGAGCACCTGTGAGTCTATTACTTCGATAGGCAATCTTTTTACACTCGCTTTAGCCTGCTGTGCCGAGTTAGTAGTTCCACTCAATTTACTTGAAATGTGGATAGAGACGATGCCGCTGGACTCTCCGGACAAAGATTGGTAGACATCGATAAAATCCTGAGGGCTGGGCTGGGTGGTACTGGGATGAACAGTATCGCGTAATAATCGATCGTAGAATTGGTCCTCAGTGATTTCGACGCGATCGCGATATACCTGGTCTCCGAACCGGACGTACAGAGGTACGACTGAAATACCCAGATCTTTTACCAGTTGAGACGGCAGGTCAGCGCTGCTGTCGGTGACGATTTTTACCGTCATTAATTGATACCTCCTGTTTATTTAACTACCGGTTATTATGAAAAGAATGACTTAANTAATAAACTATAATTTATCATGTTTTGTCAACTATTGGAACTTTGGACAGCAACACAACGGCGATGATATACTGCGTGATAGAAAACTATTTTATACGGAAGGACACAAATTCATATGCTTCTCGCCCTATCACTCAGTAATCTCGATTGGAAAAACTGGATTACGTCAATTATTATTATTTCCGCGTTTGTTGGAATTGCTTTTGCCTCACGTTTTTTCCTGGAACGAATAGTCTCTATTTTCACACGGAAAAGTAAGACCATTCTCGATGACCTGATAGTCCACGCGATTCAATGGCCTATTTTTGCTCTTTTAATTGTCGCGGGAATATGGATAGGTCTAAGCAAAGTTCCGGAGCTGGATCCACACCAGACNATAATTCACCAGGTATGTTCCTCCGCATATATTCTTATTTTTGCCGTCGTTTTTTCCAGAGTGACGACAGCGATTCTCGTTTGGTACGCCAAGGAGATCGCGACACGTACAGAAACAGATATAGATGACAAACTATTACCCCTTTTAGGCAGGGTAATCACCGCCATTATTTACGTATTTGCTCTAATATTCATACTGCAGGTGTTTAATGTACAGATTAACACGCTGCTGGCCGGTCTCGGTATCGGCGGTCTGGCCGTCGCACTGGCTTTGCAACCTACTTTAAGCAATTTCCTGGCAGGCACATATGTAATGTCTGACGCCGTGATTCATAAGGGGGACTATATTTTGCTTGACTCAGGACATGAAGGCACTGTTGAGGAAATCGGTTGGCGTACCACTAAGCTGCGTAACTGGCAGGGTAATTTAATCATTCTGCCCAACTCTAAAATGTCTGATGCAATTATAATTGATTATGAAAAACCGGAAACCTGTATGAGTTTTTCTGTAGACTGCGGGGTTAGCTATGAAAGCGATCTGGGAAAAGTGGAAAAAATCACTCTTGAAGTGGCAGCGGAAGTGATGAATACCTGTCCGTGCAGCGGTAAAGACTTTACACCCGTCATCCGTTTCAAGGAGTTTGGGGATTCCAACATAAATTTTGCTGTAGTCTTGAAGTCGGCGGACAGGGCTGGTTATTTTGTGGTAAAACACGAGTTTATAAAGGCTCTTCACAATCGTTTTAAAAGAGAAAATATCGATATTCAATATCCTGTGCGTAAAATATTATTTGCCGCCGGTAACAGTCAATTTAACGAGGATATAAAAAGTGTCTCAACTATTCGAAAGGATGGGAAATAGATACGATGTCTGTTCTTTCGGCAAATGATATTAAGCGATTAATCGGGCGACAGCCGCCTTTACTTGAAGGATATAGCGATATAAAAGAACAATTGCAGCCGAATGGTTTCGATATTACCTTGAAAGAAATCGGTATACTTCAAACATCCGGTAGAATAGAAACTGATAACAGCCGCCGTGTCATATCGGGTCTTGGGGCGATCGAATTCGATAAGTCCGGATATATTGATCTTCTGTCCGGTTGCTATATTGTGACTTTCAACGAAATCGTGCATTTACCGAATAACATTATGGCGTTGGGGAAACCGAGATCNTCTCTATTACGCTGTGGAGTAGCAATACATAATGCAGTCTGGGATGCTGGTTACAGCGGCCGATCACAGGCATTGATGGTGGTCTATAATACATCTGGTTTTACTATACAGAAGAATTCACGTGTATTGCAGCTGGTGTTTATGACACTTTCTTCAGAGACAGAGGGATATAAGGGGATTTACCAGGGAGAAAATATTTAACGGAATATTCCACGCCAACGCTAGATCACCAGTCGTATAGCAGCAGGTATCAAAGTAAATCTTGCCGGCCCTTCACCTAAATATTCACCGTCAGCATAGACCAGTGCTCTTTCTGATGATTGCACGGAAATATCGATTGTCCTGTCCAACTTAATCTTCGGCAGAGTAACATGGGTGCCTTTATATACTCTGGGGAAGGAGCGTATCAGCTCAAATTTTCCCATATCTCCGACAATAACCGTATCCAGCAGCCCGTCATCGAGTTTGGCAAAAGGAGCGAAATGCATTCCCCCTCCCGCAAAACCTCCGTTGGCTACGATAACGCTGACGACACGCTGTTTAATGACATTGCCGCCGCTTTTTATTGTGACGTACTTATTTTTATAACCAAGTAAAGTACGTACCAATCCCCACAGGTAAGGAATAGTACCTCCGAAATACTTCGGTAGCTTCTCAACATTTGCAACGACTGCAGCATCCAGGCCTATCCCGGCAGTATTAAGAAAAAACCTGTTTAGTTTCTGCCCTTTTTTGTGATATTCTATTATACCTGCGTCAATGGGAAAGCGCTCGAGACTGGAGAGGCGGGAACATGCTCTGACATAGTCTCTCGGAATACCTGCTGATCGGATAAAATCGCCACCGGTGCCGGTACTGATTATACCGAGTGCCGTTTCAGCTGAGTATTTCGAATTTAAAATGCCGTTGGCAACTTCATTAACCGTTCCGTCACCACCAACTGCTACAATGCGATCATAACCTACACCGGCAGCTTCTTTTGCCAGCTCTATAGCATGTCCGGAGCCTTCAGTATACTGATAATCAAAATGGAAGCCCAGGTGTTTTAAAAGGTCAAGAATGATTACCCATTTCCGGCGTGAAGAATTAGCGCCTGCTGCAGGATTAACAATGAACTTGGTATTTTGCACGTATTAAATCATCCTATGTTAATTATAGCATAATATAGTTATGTCAAATTCATCAGTCAAGATAGCTAATTTTAGACGAGGGGCGATCAACGATATTGACTTCTATTTTAGCTTCATGGAAAAGGCTTACAAATTCATCATCATTATATTTACGATAGCTGACGAACCGTTTGATCCTGGCATTCACAAGCATCTTCGCACATAATACACAAGGAGTATGTGTGCAATATATCGTGCTTCCTTCAATGCTAACGCCATGCAGACCTGCCTGTATGATGACATTCTGTTCTGCATGGATAGCGCGGCATATTTCCTGGCGGGTACCGGATACAATTCCCAGTTCATCCCGTA
>JGI20214J51088_10001442_pt1 | contig 16261 bp, 11 predicted proteins | sample WetSurMetagenome_FD_51088 | JGI IMG/M metagenome (IMG submission 51088) | reverse complement strand
TTGCAGAAGTATCACCCATATTTCCAAATACCATTGACTGAACGTTTACCGCTGTTCCCCATTCATCAGGAAGTCCTTCAATTCTTCTATAAGAGATAGCACGTTTACCCATCCAGCTTTGGAAAACTGCAGAAACCGCTCCCCAAAGCTGTTCCATTGGATCTTCAGGAAAAGGTTTGCCGAGGGTTTCTTGAACTTTTGCTTTGTAGATTTCAATTAATTCTTTCAGATCTTCAGCAGTCAAATCAGTATCCGATTTTGCTCCACGAACTTCTTTCATCCTGTGAAGTTCTTTTTCCAATTGCTGTCGTACGCCTTTACCTTCTGCGGGTTCTATGCCTGCAGCTTTTTCCATAACAACGTCAGAGTACATCTGGATTAAGCGGCGATGTGAATCGTACACAAATCTTGGATTACCGGTTTTTGCAATTAATGCTTCACGTGTCTCGTTATTCAATCCAACATTAAGAATTGTTTCCATCATTCCCGGCATTGATGCACGTGCACCGGAACGAACCGAAAGCAGCAATGGATTTTGCAAATCACCAAATTTAGCTCCCATTTGTTTTTCAACTTTAGCAAGAGCGTCTTTAACTTGTTTATCAAGTTCTTTGGGATATTTCTTTTTGTTCTTGTAGTATGCAGTGCATACTTCAGTTGTTATTGTAAATCCTGCAGGAACAGGGAGACCGATGTTAACCATTTCTGCAAGGTTTGCGCCTTTACCACCAAGCAAAGCTTTCATCTCTGCTTTGCCGTCAGCTTTTTTACCACCGAAGTAGTAAACATATTTTGTTTGAGCCATAATTACCTTTCCTCCGTTATAAGATTATCAATTAATCAAAATATCTCTTTACGAAGCGTTTTTTAGTTTATTAATTAAATACTGTTTGAATGATTCTTCATCATCCATACATAAGTTTATTTTAAGATAAAAAATATCTGTGTCATCAAATTCCCTTTTAAACCGTGAAAGTTTAACTGCATCTTTTTCAGTTGTTAAAACTGAATGAGAATTAGTTATATAAAATTGTTTTCTTATTTGCTGAACTTCTTTTAATGTATAATTCTTGTGATCCCTGAATATCAACCTGTTTTTTGTATTGACGTGAACATTATTCAAAATATTTAAGAACGATTTGGGATTTGCAATTCCCGAAACAACTAAACTATCCTGTCCTTTAAAGTCATCAAGATTATATTCGATTTTTCTCATCACATCTACAAAACAAATTGCTTTATAATAAGAAGTAAAGATTTTTCTTTTTTCAAAATGATTTTTCATTTCAGAAATAATTTCTTCCTTTTCAAGAAATTTTCTATTAAGGATGATTGCATCAGCTCTTTTTAATTCATTAAATCCTTCCCGCAAATCACCAGCCGGCAAAAGATTTTGTGTGAAAAAACTTTTACTGTTTATAAAACTTTGATCAATTATTACCAGATCAACCTCCCTATTAATCCAGCGATGCTGGAATGCATCATCAAGTACAATTAAATTTATACCAGATTCTTCGATCAATCTTTTAGCTCCTTTAACACGATTTTCAGAGACAGCAGCAGCCACTTTGCATTCTAAAGCTGTGTGATAAATTTCATCACCGCATTCTTCAACGGATGTTAAAATTTCATCTCCCTTGGAAACCAGTTTATAACCGTGCGATTTCCTGCCATAGCCTCTGCTTAATACTCCGACTTTGTAGTCTGAATTTTTTAGAAGATTAGTAACATAAATTACCAGTGGAGTTTTTCCTGATCCGCCGACAGTTATATTACCAACAGAAATAACTTTTGCTTTAACTTTTTCAGATTTAAAAACAGACTTATCAAAGAACAAATTTCTTAAAGAAATAATAACTGAATACACCGGCACCAATGGTGCTAATAAAATCTTTAAGAGTTTCATCTAATCAATACCTAAAATTTTTCAGCTTCTTTTTGAAGCTTATTTAATTTGTGCTCACACTCTTCAATAATCTTTGAAGTATCATCATAACTTAAATTCGCATCAACATAAACAGGATCAGAATAAATTACCTTTACATTAGAAAACGGGTTTGGAATTTGAAACTTATCCCAGCTCTTTAATTTCTTTTTTGATTTAATTCCAACTCCCATTAAAACAACAGGCACTCCGCTTTTCTTTGCAGTGATCACAGCACCAGCTTTAAACTTATGTTCTGGTCCGCGGGAACCATCCGGTGTAATTGCGATCGAGTAACCATTTTTTGCAAGATCAACCATAACACCAAGTGCAACATCGCCGCCTTTACTGCTTGAACCGCGAACAACTTTGTATTTCCAGTGCTTTAGCTGTTTAGCGAGAAGATCACCATCTTTGCTTTTACTTGTTAAGGCTGCAAATCCATCATTTCTGTGCAAGAACCAGGGCAGCAGCATTGTGCCGTGCCAAAAAGCTAAAACATAATTTTGTTTTTTCTTTCTAAGATCATCAATAACTTTTTTATTTTTATAACTAACACGCAAAGTTTTGCATAGTGCATCAAGGCTGTGCTTTAAAATAAAGCTGCCCAAAAATCTTAATGTATCCTGTTTAACTTGCTTTGTGTTCATTCATTAATGAATAAATAATTTTTGCTGCATTTTTGGGAGCGTCTTTATCTCCAAGAACTTTTTTAATTCTGCTTAATCTTAATTTTATATTATTTAACAAATCTTCATCCGACAAAATATTTTTTGCTTCATCGTATATGTTATCAGCATTTGCTTTGTTCTGAATTAATTCAGGCACAACCTGTTCATCCAGAATAATGTTAGCCATTCCAAAGTTTTTAATCTTTACAAGCGATTTACCAATTGCATAAGTGAGCGCACTGGTTTTGTAAACAATAACCATTGGTAGCTCAAGTAATCCTGCTTCCAGTGTTGATGTTCCGGATTTTACAATTCCAAATTTTGCGTGTTTTAAAAGATCATAAGTTTGATCTTTAATCACTTTAAAGTTTTTAATGTTCGTCAATTCATAAAAAACTTTTTCATCAATACTGCCTGAACAAGCAATAACAATCTGCATATCAAGTTCATCTGCAATTTTGGAAGCTGCTTTAATTGCTTCAGGGAAAATACTCTTTACTTCCTGTTTTCTGCTTCCGGGCAAAATCAATAATATTTCTTTAGAAGGATCTAAATCAAATTTCTTATCTAAAAGATTGCGCGATATAAAATCATAAGCGTTTATTTCCTGAATTAAAGGATGACCAACATATTCAGCGTTTACATTTTTTTCTTTAAAAAACTTTTCCTCAAAAGGNAAAACAACCAAAACTTTNTTGAAGAGTTCTCTAATCTTATTTACTCTGCCTTTTCCCCAAGCCCAAACTTGCGGAGTGATGTAATAGATGAGTTCAAGTTTAGGTTTAAGTTCAAGACGCTTTAATTTTTTTGCGATACTCAAATTAAATCCCGGGTAATCAATCAATACAACTTCTTTAACTTTTCTTTTCTTAACTTCTTTAATCAAATCGTGCTGAACTTTTTTAATAAAAGGCAAATGTTTTATCACTTCAACAAATCCAAGAAAAGCCATTTTATCTATGTGATAAATAAGTTCCATCCCTTCGGCTTGCATTTTATTTCCGCCGATACCAAATATTTTCAAAGAACTATCTAACTTTTTTAACTCACGAATCAGTGAAGCGCCATGTAAATCACCCGATGCTTCTCCAGCTACAACCAATACATTTTTACTGTTCATCACAAAATGTTATTTACTCTTAAGTACCATTTAACAACAATCAGTATTATCACAATCACAAAGGCTTGTAACGTTCTAATCTCAGACTTGAATCCCCCGCTAAAGGACACAACCGGCTGTGGAATCGTTTCATCTTTAAATGGAGTGATTCTTGGAAAAAATCTTGGAACATTTGCAACATATTTTTTATACTGCTTGCCAAACTTTTTCTGAAGAAATGATTCTTCTTCTCCAACTATTAGATGATACTGCAAAATAAAAAAAACAATCCCAACTAATTGCAGATAAGGAAATAATGCAAAAGACATTACTCCCAATCCGGTATACATCAAAATATTTCCAACGTATAAAGGATTACGTACATAAGCAAATGGACCACTAATTATAAGGTTAGAACCGCCTACACTACCTGTCGTTCGTGTTTCACTTCCTGCCCAACTGACACCCCAGAATCTTATAAGCTCTCCAATCAAAGCGATAAAAAATCCAACTATTAAATTCCCAACAGATGCATTTTCAAAAACCAGCATAATTACAACAAACGGAATTGGAGTATAACTTCTGTACTTAAATATTTTTGCTGCAATACTGCTCATAATTTATTCTGCTAAGTAAGCTGCTTTTCTTTTTAATTGTGCATGATGTCTTTTTCTTAAATTCTTTTTATTCATCAGCTCGATAATTTTATTTTGAATATCAATAAAATTCTTAAATGGATAAAAACTTATTTTTTCTTTAGAACAAAATTTTAACAAATCATTCTTTGCAAATATAAAATCACAATACTGTGCTGCATCTTTATCCGAATTTCCATCACCAATATAAATTGTGCAATCATCGTCACTGCTATGATTTATTATATGATTTTTCTTACAATTAGCTGAAGTTGGAGAACCGGAATCATAATATGGATACTCCGCAGTTAATTTTCCATCTTCATTAACATTAAGTGTATTTGAATAATATTTTAATCCGGTCAAACCAGCTTTACTGAATAATCTTTTTATATAAAAATCAAATCCATCGCTAAGTACTATTAATTCAATTTCATTATCACCACAAAATTTTACAAATGGTACAAAAGTCGGATCAACATCAATTGAATCAATAAAATTATCCAGCTCTTTCTTATTTGCATTTTCAACTGAGTTACAAAGTTCATCCCAACATTGACGTGAAGAAATTTTATCGCTCAATAAATTTTCAATAATTTTGTCGGTTTTTTCTGCACAACCAAATCTTCTAAAAATTCGCTCGCCAACATCTTCAAGAGTAATTGTCCCATCAAAATCCACAAAAACTTTTAGAGTTCTTTTCTTCATTTATCAGTAATTACCATTTTTTTTACATCAACAAACTTATCAACCTTTAATCGATAGAAATAAATCCCCGGGGGTAATTCTTCGGTTTTGAAAACAATTTCATTTTTTCCTTCAGGATACTCAACATCTTCAATCTTTTTTACTGTTTCGATATTACTGTTAAAAAACTCGAATGTAACTTCTCCGTCCTGGGGTAAATAGAAACTTATAGTTGTTGAATCCGAGAAAGGATTTGGTGAGTTTTGTGCAAGAACGATTGATTCAACATCACGGAAATAATCAACTTTCTCAATACCGGATGATTGCGGCTTTATGTTTTCGTTTTTTTGGATGACACGATAATAGATTGAACCATTTATATCAGGCCAATCATAAAACTCGTAATAATTATTCTTATTTTCATTATTCTTTTTTAAAGTGCCGGCAAGTTTCCAATCACCATCCCTCGCATTTTCATCTGCTGATCTATAAACACTGTAAGTAGTTCCCTCGTTTTCATTTGCCGCATACCAGAATACTTTAACTGAGTCCTTAATCACTTCGGCATCAAAACCTAAGATTTGCGAAGCGTATGTTCCAGTACTGAAAATCTTTTGTCCGTAAATATCATTGCGATTATCAAAACTGCCTTTAAAGATTGCAATTGCACCGCCATCACCATCGGGAACAAGATTAAGATAACTTTTTTGTGCGTGTTTTGATGATGAAATTATAACGCCGGATGAATCCCAGATAAAGTTTCCGTTAAGATTTAACTTTTGTATAAATAGATTTGCGTTAGAACTATTATCACGCTTATCAATCCAGGCAACTATAATTCCGTTTTTCTGATCATAAATAATTCTTTGTCCGAACTGATCACCTTTAATATTAATTATCCTTTTGCCGTTATTACCCCAAAGCCTGTTTCCGGAAATATCAAATCGCTGGATGAACACATCTTTAAGTTTATCAAATTCATTAGTCCAGCTAACAACAACACTCGAATCAACAAACGCAAATTGCGGATATATCTGGCTTCCCTTTTGATAGGAAAGCAGCATGCCATCGGTTCCCCACAAAAGTTTTCCCTTATCAGAAATTAGCTGTTGATAAATAATTTTTGGATTTCCCTGGTATGTAATTGCTGCATAGATTCCTCTGCCAAGTTTGCCGATAGAATAATTAATTACACTGGCATTTGTTTTGGAAATAGTAATTGGATTTTTACCCCATCTTTTTGAGCCAGTGGAATCAATAAACTGAGTACGTAAAACAGTTTTTTGATTCTGATTTTCAAGCCAAAATATCGCTGAACCGCCTTTGTTATCAGGTACAATTTCCACTTCACTAATGTTATTATTTGAACTGAACATTATTCCTTTTGATGAATCGCTTAAAACTTTTCCATTTGGGGTTAATATCTGATACCTGACAGAGTACTTATTTGATGCTGCTGAAGATTTACAAATATAACTTGTGTGTGAGTACCCTCTTTTATCAACCCGCAAAGAATAATCGATTTTTTCAAACCTGTCGGTAAGCTGAATACCTTCATTTTGCCATAGTCTTAGTCCATTTTTTGTAAGCTTCTGGATAAATAATTCCTGATTATTTTTTTTATCCCTGCCTGCCCAAATTACAATGGAATTTCCTGAAGGATCAACGACAGCAATTGGATTTTCTTTTAAGCCGCTTTTTGTAGATACAACTTTACCATCAGCTCTAAAACTTACTTTGCCGTCTTTATCTAGATGAATAAAGTAAATATCACTTTCGGAATTACTTTTTTTATCCTGCCAAAATACATAAGCGCCACCGCTTAAATCTTTGAGAGCAGAAATATTAATGGGATCTTCGGGATCAATTACAAGTTTTGTGTTTGATGAAGGATCGTTTACCCATTGTGCAGATAAGTTATCTAACAGACAGAATAATGTAACTAGAATTAACAGAAATGTTTTTTTACTTGGTTTATTTATCATCAAAGTTTTTGTCTTATCACTTTAACTTGCTACAAAATCCAGATCTTCATTAAACTTTACACTAACTAATTTAGAAATTCCTTCTTCCTGCATTGTAACACCATACAAGGTATTTGCGGCTTCCATTGTACGTTTGTTATGAGTTACAACTATAAACTGAGTGTCTTTACTAAACTCATCAAGAATCCTTGTAAATCGGTCAATGTTAGCATCATCAAGTGGGGCATCAATTTCATCAAGAATACAAAAAGGACTTGGTTTAACAAGGTAGATCGCAAATAACAAAGCAATTGCAGTTAGCGTTTTTTCACCGCCGGATAAAAGTTCAATAGAAGTTGGTCTTTTACCTTTAGGCTTTGCAATTATTTCAATCTTGGCTTCAAGCGGATCAGCGTTCTCTTCAATCTTCAAATCTGCTTCATCACCGGGGTCAAAAAGTGTTCTGAATATTTTTACAAAATGTCCTCTTATACTTTCAAAGGTTTGCATAAACAGAGCTTGAGCAGTGTTATTTATTTCTTCGATAGTTTGTACAATATCTTTTTCGGAATTAACTAAATCATCTCTTTGTTTATGAAGAAATTCCAGTCTTTCATGTTCTTCCTCATATTCAGCATGCGCGACACTGTTTATCGGACCAAGATTTCTTACTCTTTGTTTTAAATCCTGCACTTCATTTGTTCGCTGAATAAAATCAAACATCTCAAGATTTTCGAAATCTTTTTTCTCAAGAGTGATGGAATAATTTTCTTTGATATGATCAACAAGGTTTGCGCTCTTGATATCAAACTCTTTTATTTTTATCTCCAGGTTGTGGATTGCTTCTAAAACAACTTCTCTTTCTTTTCGTAAGGATTTTAGAATTGTTTCCTTTTCATCAACCTCACTTCTTAGCTCCTGGTAACGTGATTCAATTTCTTCCAATTTATCATTTAGGATTTTTCTTGCAGCTTCAAGTTCATCAAAATTTTGCTGCTGGCTAAAAAGTTCTCCTTCAATCTGATTAATTTCTGACCCGGCAGTCTCAATATCCTCATGTCTTTTAGCAATTGAATTGCTAATTACAATAATGGATTCATCTGCGCGCTTGATTGAATTTTCTGTGTTACGTTTTTCACCAATAAGTCTTTCGATATTTATATTAAGATCATTTCTTCGGGTCAGTATCTCATCATAATTTTTTTCGATCTCAAAATATTCTTCATCAAGAGTTTGCTTTTTTCTTTCCTCAGAATCGCGCAAAGCAATTTCTGTATTTAGTAAAGATTCCAACTTTATTTTTTTGTTATCAAAGAGATTTGATTCTGCGGCATGTTCTTTAATTTCGTGCTGTATTTTTTCGATTTCATCATTAGCTTTTTGTTTTTCAAATTCAAACTGGGCAATTTGCTTTTCAACATTCGCAAGATCGTTTACAAGAAGTCTTCCCTGTTCGGATAAAACTTTAAGATTAATAGCACCAAGCAGATTTTCTTTATTAGATATTTCATTCTGAATTTCGATTAAAGTTTTTTCATGTCTCGGAAACTCGGCACTGAGATTTTCGAGTAATTGTTTTCTTCCAAATAATGAGTCATCCAACCGTGGGATCGAACCTGCTTCAATCACCCAATCTTTTGATACGAAATCTCCGTTTAATGTTGCAAAGCTAAAGCTGTTGTATTTCTTAAATAGATCAAACGCTATCTCAAGATCTTTAACTATACAGATATTCTTAAGGATTTTTTCAAATACCGATTTCCATTTCTCCTTAGTTTGAATACAATTACTTACCCAGCTTACAAATCCGATTTCCCGTTCCAGTTTTTTTGCTTTTCTCTTTTCAACAAACCCATTAATCTTATTTATGAAACCTTTGTTATTAAATTCCTCAAAGTGCGGAAAGTAAAAAGATGCTTTACCAATATCATTTAGGTTCAGATATTCAATTCCGCGTTTAAGATCTTCTAACGATTCAACAAGAACGTTATTAAGATTATTCTTCAGAGCAGCCTCAACAGCAAAACGGAACTTCTCATCTGAATCACCGATATGAGCCAGAATTGTACTTCCGTTTTTAGTCCATTCCTTATTATCAAGTAAAGCTTTTGCCCCTTTAGAAACTCCTTCAAGTGTATCAATAAGATTTTGTATAAACGTAATCTTATCTTTTATTGATTTGATCAAACCGCGCTGCTCAAGTTCTTTTTCTTTAAACTTGTTTAGTTCAAGCTCAAGTTTTTCTTTTTCATTTTGCTGTTTAAGATAATAGGATTCGGCAGCAGCAATTTTAGTTTGAATTTCATCTTTATCATTTCCAAGCTCTTCAATAAATCCAACAGTTTTTGCAATATTATTTGTGAGAGATTGAATTTTATCATTAAGCTTTTTAATGTTTACTTGTTTGGATTCCAGGATGGCAATTGTATTCCGCAGCTCATTTTCTCTGCCGGTAATTTCTTTAAACTTTTCTAAAAGTATATCTGATTGTTCTTTCAGAGCATTTTTCTTTAGCTCAAGTATTTCCACCTGTACATCAACTTTATGATCAAGAGTAATCTTTTCATTTTCTCTTTTTATAATTTGTTGTACAAAATCAGAGAGTAAAACACTTCCTTTTTCTGTAATTGATTTTGCTTCATCAAGCTGCGCACTTAATTCATCAAGTTCTTCATTATATCTTTCATTGTTTCGTGCTAGAGAATTTTTTCTTTCATTATTCAGTGAGATAGTATTTTGAACATTAAATATCTTTTCTGTCTGAAGTGTAATTTCGTTTCGTTTATCTTTTAACTCATTTTCAATTTCAACAAGACGTTCACGAGCAGTTTTTATTTCATCTTCAAGTTTAGATATATCCGCTTCAAACTGAATTTTATTTTTTAATTTTTCTTCTTTATTCAATTTGGATTCATCAATTCTGAACGTGTACAAAGCAAGTTCATGTTCAGATAGATCAATCTCAAACTCGCGCAATTCTTTCGTTAACATATTGTATTTATCAGCGCGTTTAGCTTGTCTTTCCAGCGATGAAACTTTTTTCTCAACCTCAGAAACAATATCGTTAACTCTAGTAAGATCTGATTTTACTTCATCCAGTTTTCTTAGGGCAAGCCTTCTGCGTAATTTATATTTATTAACACCGGCAGCTTCTTCAAACATCGTTCGACGTTCTTCAGCTTTGTTGCTTAGAATAGTTTCAACCATCTTTAATTCGATAACGGAGTAAGCGTTTGCACCAATTCCGGTATCCATAAAAAGATTAGTTATATCTTTAAGTCTGCAGATATTTTTATTAAGCAGGTATTCACTTTCACCNGAACGGAAAATCCTCCGGGTGATTGTAACATCAGTATACTCGGTTGGAAGAACTCCTTTGTTGTTTTCAATTGTTAATGAAACTTCAGCCATTCCCATCGGTTTACGCTGGGATGTTCCATTAAAAATAACATTTTCCATTTTATCACTTCGCAGCACACCGCTTTTTTGTTCGCCCAAACACCAGCGTAATGCATCTACAACATTCGTTTTGCCGCAGCCGTTTGGTCCAACGATCGAAGTAATTCCCTGATTAAAATTAATCTGGGTTTTTTGAGCAAATGATTTAAAACCAAGTATTTCTAACTTAGATAAATACAAATCTTCCTATCCGAAAATGTTAAATTGTTTTAAAGCAAACTTTAGATACTGCATAACAGAATTATTCACCTCGTAATACAGGAAGTAAATTACGAGCAGCGCAAAAATGGAAACTGAACCATAGAAGTATATTCCTCCCGGGTTTACATCAAATATTACAGAGACACCTTTTAGTAATCGGTATAAAAGCCAGAAAACAAATAAGACAAGAAATATGTAAACGTATATGTTGCCGGCGTTGGCATTTAGTAATCTGTACAATACAATTCCAACTGGAATTAATAGTACGATTGGAAGCATAGCCCAAACTATTGTAAAGAATACGCTTGATAGATACACTTTGGTTCTCACAAAAAAAGATGAAGCAGTTATTATGATAGTTAACAGTATCATTACAATTATTGTAAGCACAAATAACCACACTAATGATTCTACCGGATTCCAGGCTAAATAACTGATTCCTGAAATCAATCCAGTGCTTCCAAATGAAAGAATGATCTTTTCAAACAAAACGCTGTTCTTTATATAAGCAAAAAGGTTTGCAAATATTAGTGATGTAACTAATGCTATAATCAGAGCCAGAAAAAACGAATGGTATGCCGAGATAATTCTTTGATCACGAACATCAGCATAAAAATTATAAGGCCGAAGCAATGCACGTGAAGCATCTTCGCGAAATTTTCTTCCTGAATTAACAAGTATTCCCATCAGTAATGCTAAAAGTAATCCTGTGATTATAAAAATCATCGGGGCATCATCTTTTTCACTCCCAATTGGTATGGTTACTTTCTCGGTATTCCTCATTCTGGCAGAAAGAACTTTATATGCAAGCCTGTCCTGATTTCGATCTTCACTTACCAGACCAATGTAATAAATATTGTCTTCACTATAACCCGCAATGATTGATCGATAGTCTCCCCGAATATCAAACATCGTATTAGCAAAAAAGCCGGCAAGATTGTTACTTTCATAAAAGCTAAACACATCATCAAAAAATTTCGCCTGTGCTTCGAAAGAATATTTATTTACATAACCGTCTGTCTGTCCTATGTTTACTGTGTAAGTTGCTTCGCCAATAAATAATTTTCCTTTACCAACAGCCTCAATTAAATTTACAATGTCATTTTGTTTTTCGGATGGAGTTTGATTTAAAAACTCTACTCCGTACAAATCAAGATTATCTATTTGTTTAAACTGAAAATCAAAAAATGAAGCAAAGGTTAAAATGTTTCGATTCTTTTTAATCTGAGATGATAGATCAGTCAGCAATGCACGATGTTCATCTGAATCAAAAAGATAGCTTGAACCAAATCCAATACCCCCAATTGCAGAGTAGTTGTCATAAGCTTTTAATAAGCTTGTAAGATAATTTTTACTGCGAACAACAAAATTTTGTGAGCCTGCAAGTCCTTCGGGTAGATTAGCAATCGGTAATTCAACAAAAGCAAATAAACCAATCTGTTCACACAATCGTAAGTAATATGGATGCGGAAGTTCTTTTGAAAACCTTACCGAGTTAAATCCGGCTTGTTTAATTTTTTCTAAATCACTTTCCATTCTTTCGTAAGATGAAAGACTTCCATATTCAAAATATGATGGTGTGTATGTAACTCCATAAAGATTGAAATCTTTGCCGTTCAATAAAAAATTATCTTTTAATGATTCTAATTTGAAAAGTGCAATACTTTGATCTTTTCGATCTATTAGCTGAGTGCCGCGCCAAAGTTCTATTCTTACAATATAGCTGGCCGGGTTATCCGGACTCCAATATGTTGGCGATGCAATAGAAATGCTATTCTTTATTTCAACTTGCCTATTTTGTTTCAACACAAAATTATTATCGTCTAAACTTGAACTTAAACTCGTTTTTCCATCGGGATAAAAAATCTGTGTACGTAAAGTAAATGATGTTTCCGTGCCGAGAGTATCATTAATTTTTCTAAACTCTTTATTGTCAATTACAGATTTTACTGAAATAATTGCTTTGTTTGATTTAGGTTCAACTTCAGTTTCACAATTAAGATCTTTTATACTAACGTTAGGAGTAAGCTGCAGGTAAACATCACGGATAACTCCACCAAAATTCTGTGGAAATAAAAAACGCTGTTTTAATGGAATTGTATTCTGCGAATCAAGTTCATAAGAAAGTTTAACAGAAATTATATTGTCTTTATCAGATCTTAAAATATCACGCGGTAATGAAAGCGTAAACGGAAACTCTCCGCCGGGATGACGATAAATAATTACTTTGTTAACGGAGATATCAGCCGAGTAATTCAATCCAAAAAAAACAAGAGAAATTTTATGATTGTTTAGTTGATCATTTGTAATTGAAAAACTTTTCTCAAATACAAACTCGCCTTTCCCTTCAAATAGAGATGGAACACGAACACTTACTTTTTCTTTTTTATCATCATCAGCGGGATAAACTTTCCAATTACCATTAAGAGGAATTACCTCACGAGTGTCAGTAATATCAAAAAAAAGCTGGTCTGATGTATTTATTTTATAGTTCGGAAGATCTCTGAAAATAACCTGTGAAAATATTGGCTGAATAAAAACTATTGCGGCTACAAACAGATTGTGAAGTAAACTTTTGAGGGAAATCATTCTTTGCTAAAAAACTCCTGAAAAATAAGGTACAAATATAACCTCAAACCGAAGGGATTGCAATGAAATGGATGCCCGATTTAAGGTAGAAATCGGGCTTTTGAAAAGAAATTACTAACATTAAACAATTTAGTTATAGTCCAAAATCAATATTGTATTCTTCTTTTTCAATATCGTTAATCATTAAATGCAAAGGCAATAACAATTTGTGTTTGGAATCAAATACTATTTCATATAAATATTTGTTTGGAAAAACCTGATTTGGATTTTTTCTAAGATCCTTTGATTCAACATGATAACCAATTCGATCCGATAAATGGTAAGACTTTTCTTTTATCCATTTATTATCATTTTCGTGAGCAAGGACTATAATAACAACAAATTCTGTAAGACTATCATGATCTGAATAAAAAGCATCACAACTAATTTTGATAGTATCAGAATCTATTACAAAATAATCTGCTTTTGAATCACTTACTTTATGTTCAATATCTGTTGAAATTACCCGAAGTACTCTATATGGCTCGCATCCAAATAAAAAGGGTGTAATCAAGACTATAAAAACATAGTGTTCGAATAATTTTCTCATACTATTTTTAAAGTAAAACTTTATTTAAGCACCTTTTATAATTCCCATAAACGAATCTGCTTTTAAGCAAGCACCGCCAACAAGTGCGCCATCAATATCTTTTTGTGATAATAATTCTTTAGCGTTATCTGGTTTTACGCTTCCGCCGTATTGGATAACCAAATCGTTAGCAACTTCTAAAGAGTAATCTATCTCGATTAAATCACGTATAAACTCGTGAACTTCCTGCGCCTGAGCAGGTGTTGCAGTTTTTCCAGTTCCAATAGCCCAAACAGGTTCGTATGCAATGATAATATTCTTCATATCATCGGCGGAAATTCCGGCTAATCCCTTTAATACTTGTCTTTTAACGACATCATTAGTTATACCCTTTTCTCTTTCCTCAAGAAGTTCGCCAACACAAAATATTGGTTTCAATCCAACAGATAAAGCTTTTTTAATTTTCTTATTTATCATTTCATTATTTTCACCAAAAATTGCTCTGCGTTCCGAGTGACCAAGAATTACAAAATCGCATCCGACAGATTTTAACATCGATGCAGAAACTTCGCCCGTGAAAGCACCGCTTTCTTCAAAGTGCATATTTTGTGCACCAAGTTTAATTATACTTCCGTTAACAAGTTTTGATGATTCAGACAGCGAAGTAAATGGCGGACAAACAATTACATCGCAATTTGGTTTTTCATTTTGCAAAAGTTTTTTTAATTCAACGATAAGTTTTTCTGATTCTTGAAGATCGTTGTTCATTTTCCAGTTACCGGCAATAACAGTTTTACGCATTTTTTCCTCTAAGGTTTAATAAAATTTCTTTGTAAAATTAAGTAAGTATTAATGTTGATACAATCTATGCTATAACTTTTAGAACACTTGGAATTATTGCAAAAGTCATTCCGACCGAGTCTTCGAGTGAGAAATCTGTTTAACTATAAAATCCAGATTTCTCTCTCCGGTCGAAATGACTATCTGATTTAAATTTATTTAAATCTATTTTTAGACTGATGAAATCCAAAATCTCAAAGCCGGTTATTATTCTTGGATTGGTAAGCCTGTTTACAGACATTGCCAGTGAAATGTTATACCCAGTTACTCCAATTTTCTTAACCACGGTTTTGGGCTCATCAATGGCTGTTGTGGGAGTGATTGAAGGAATTGCAGAAATTACCGCAGGATTATTAAAAGGATACTTTGGTAATCTTTCCGATAAAGTTGGCAAGCGATCAATCTTTGTTGTAATTGGTTATGGAGTCTCTGCTCTTGTAAAACCTTTACCAGGAATTATTCAAAACATTCCAGCAGTTTTATTCTCACGTATATCAGACAGAGTCGGAAAAGGAATTAGAACAGCACCGCGTGATGCACTGCTTGCAAGTTACAGTGATGGGAATTCCGGTGCGGTATTTGGATTTCACAGGGCTATGGATACTCTTGGCGCTGCAATTGGTCCTATGATTGCTTTGGTATTACTTTACTTCTTTCCGGATAACTTCCAATTATTATTTTTACTGGCGTTTATTCCATCGGCAATTGCTGTTGCTTTTACATTTTTTGTTAAGGATAAGCAACAGCCTGTCAAATCAAAAAACAAAAAAAATTATTTAGTGTTTTGGAAAAATTCTCCTATAGAATATAAAAGAATTCTGAGTTTAATTGTAGTATTTTCACTGGTTAACAGCAGCGATGTTTTTTTAATATTAAAATCACAGAATATTTCTAACTCAAACACTCTCGCAATACTTGGATATGTTTTCTATAATCTTGTTTATGCTGCTGCTTCATATCCTTTAGGAGGAATCTCAGACAAATATGGTAAGAAAAAAGTTTTTACATCTGGTTTGATAGTCTTTTCACTGGTTTATTTTGGATTTGCATTCGTAAATAATATTAATTTCATCTGGATTCTGTTTGCTCTGTATGGAATTTATGCTGCTTCAACAGAAGGAGTTTCTAAAGCATGGGTTTCTGATTTAATCCCAAATGAATTTCACGGTTCTGCAATTGGATTGATTACAATGCTTTCAAGTTTTGCTGTTATGATTGGCTCTTTTCTTACAGGAGTTTTGTGGGATAAGTTTGGTCCAACAATTCCTTTTCTTGTTTCAGCAAGTGTAAGTCTGATAATTGCATTTATACTCTTGATACACAATCCGCTGAATAAAATTTTTGTAAAAGAATAAACTCGTAGTATATCGCGTTAATTTCTTTGAGTCCTTTGTGGTTAAAGCCTCCCTTTATGTGCTTCGGAAAATTTTCTGCCAGCTTTAAGTGCATCTATGTTAAGCTGAACTATCTTCTCTCCTTTTTTCTCAAAGATTTTTTTTATTCCGTTTTCAAGGGATTGATATGGAATATCTAAAAATGGAGATGCTGCACCAAGCATTACCATATTTGATGAACGCGGTGATTTAACCTGTCTTGCAATTTCATCCGCATTTATTACAATGTG
>JGI20214J51088_10001441_pt1 | contig 16263 bp, 16 predicted proteins | sample WetSurMetagenome_FD_51088 | JGI IMG/M metagenome (IMG submission 51088) | reverse complement strand
ACATTCGACGCCTTCGCGAACAGTTTCGAGAGCGTCCTGGGCAGACTGAAATACTGCGGCCCGCAATTGGTGCAGGATCACCTCGCCACACTTGATCTGCCCGCTTCCAGCCTGAGCATCCTTGACCTGGGTTGCGGTACCGGCATGGTGGGCGAAGTCATGAAGCCTTATGCGCGCGAGCTGGTCGGTGTCGATCTCAGCCAGGCCATGCTGGATCGTTCCGCCGAAAAGCAGGTGTACCGGCAACTGCACAAATCCGATATCACCGAGTTCTTGCTGACGACTGGCGAGCATTACGATCTCATCGCTTGCATGGACACGTTCATCTATCTGGGGCGGCTGGATGAAATCCTTGCGCTGATCTACGGGAAGCTGACGATTGGCGGGATGTTGCTCTTCAGTACCGAAAAACTGCCCGGGGCTACGGGGTCGGACTATCGACTGAACATCAGCGGCAGATACAGCCATCACCCCGACTATCTGACAACCTTGCTGGGCAATGCCGGATTCAGGCTTCTACGCATGACCGATGTCCCGATCAGGAACGAGTCCGGCTGCCAGATCGAAGGTCAGTTCGTTCGCGCGAGCCGCGTGGAATAGCATAGTAAACCATGCTGCGAACGTAGAGATGGGCCGCCGGATTTCAATCCCGGAAATGCTGCAGGCCATTCCGCATTGTGAAATGCCCGTATTGTCAGAGTTACTTTCGAGGCGAGTAGATATTGGTGCAAAATGGCAAGCGTCAATTTCAGCGAAGAAGTCATGAAATGTCAGCCAGGCCAAATCATGCGACGCAACCAACCGACTGGAAACAACATGGACACTAACCTGACGCGCCGAAAATTCCTGAAGACAGCCGGCCTGACCTTTGTTCTGGTGCCGCTTGTTGTTTTCAATCGCCAAGCTGCCGCGAACACCAATTCCAATGTGCGCGCCCAATTGAAATACCAGAATTTCCCCAAAGACAACATGAACTGCACGACTTGCCTGGAATTCATCCCGGGAAAGACAGGCAAGGATATGGGCCGGTGCAAGGTGATTCCGGAAGACGATGAAATATCACCCGATGGCTACTGCACGAAATGGAACACCATGTGAATGGACGTTCGCTTGGCGGCATGCTCAAGTCAATATAAAACGCAATTTCTCTCCAGAGTGACCGAACATTTGCAGCGATTACTTTGGCAGGGGTACTTCCTGACTTTCACGGCGGCTATGGAAGGGCCGAACTTGAATTTGCCGTGACCTGATGTCCGCAATGGACTGAACAAGTTGAACCACGCAGCTCAAATAACAAGAGGAGATATCATGATCACACGACGCACGTTCCTGACCGCAACGACTGCAGTGACCGCCGGAGTTGCAATGGGAATCACCGGGCAAGCCGATGCCGGGCAAGAATCGCACATGAAGAAATTTTCCGGGCCGCACGAGATGCCGAAAGGCCTCACTTTGTTGTCGATCACAAATGCCGACGGTACCGAGACGCTGGGCATCAAGACCGCCAGCGCCGTTATCGATGTACGGAAGGCATCTCATCTGCTCGGCATTCCGGCGCCGATGACGATGGGGGAACTGCTGCGTGAAGGGAATGCCGCAGGCCTCACCAGGATCGCTGCCGGCAGCGGCAATGCCAAGATCAAGCCGGCCCTGCTCGACGAGGCCAATATCACCCATGGACGACTTTTCACCAACCCCGGAAAGATCGTTTGCGTCGGCCTCAATTACAAACGCCATGCGAAAGAGATCGGCATGCAGGAGCCACGGGTGCCCCCGCTGTTCAATAAATTCAACAACGCACTGGCCGCCCACAATTGCACCATCGACTTGCCCCCCAGGGATATTTCCTACAAATTCGATTATGAAACGGAGATGCTGATCGTCATCGGCAAGTCGGCTCGCAATGTTCCGGAAGCCGACGCCTTGAACTACGTCGCCGGGTATTGCACCGCAAACGATTTTTCCGCACGCGACCTGCAGTTGGAGCTGCCGAGCAGCCAATGGATGATAGGAAAGACGCTCGACAAGTTTGCACCGATAGGACCCTATTTCGTTTCGGCCGATCTGGTGGGGGACCCGAACAACCTGAAGCTGGAAACGCGCGTCAACGGCGAGGTGCGCCAATCGTGGAACACCAATGACTTCATCTTCAATACCCAACAGATGATCGCCTACATTTCCAAACATTGGACGCTGGAACCGGGTGACATCATCTTTACCGGCACACCGCATGGCGTGATCCTGGGTTATCCAAAGGACAAGCAGGTCTGGCTCAAGGCCGGCGACGAGATCGTCAGCTCGATCGAGAAGCTGGGTGAACTGAAGTTCAAGCTTGCATAAAGCCGACAGGGACTGGCAGCGCCAGTCCCTCATGACGGTCTGACAGAGAGAGCAGAGTCCTATTCAGGGCTGCTGCCAGCCACAGTGGTTCAAGCCTCTTCTTCAAAGCGGTTAAACGGATCCGGCGAACCGCATGGGCGAGGCGGGTTGAATATCTGGCCGTTTCCTTTTGCCTCTCTCCGGTGTCGGGGACTGAACCTCTCTAAAATTGCGGTTGAATAAATCGCTGCAATACAAATCAGGTTACGCGGGTTTGGCAATCATTTTCCATTGCGGTCTCAAGCTTCCGGAATAAATGCCGAAATGATTTCACAATCCAGGATTGTGGTGTGGCGTGCAGCGACAGATAAAGCTGCCGGACCGAATATATCAATAAATAATATGACCGCAGCCGGGCCTTTGCCCGGTCGGTAGAAAGTTATCAGTCATGCAATTCCTGTTTTCCCCGGCCACGTACCTGATGAGCCGATTGCGCTTTCCATCCAAGTTCGCACTGACCGGCGCTATTTTCTCGGTTGTTCTCGGCTATTTTGCCTGGCACTCACTTGCCGCCCTCAATGCGCGGGTGCAGCAAATCAAGGCCGAACAAGCCGGGAGTGCCTTCATCGGCGACCTTGTGAGCTGGAACAAGGCATTGATAGATTACCGCCGGGTTGCCATTACTGCGGTGCCCGGAGATGAAAGCTTGAAAGATCGCCTCAAGCAGCAGGCAATGGTGACCGAGGAATCCATGCGCAGACTGGAGGCAGATGCCCGGCAGTACGCACCATTGTTCGATTCGACGAAAGGAGTTGCCGGGATGCGCGATGGCTGGAACGAGCTGCAGTCTAAAGTGACAGCTCTTCCCGTGGACAAAGATTTTGCCCAAAAATCATTCTCCGCCCACGGCAAGGAATTCGATCGCCTTTATGCGTTTATGCATGATCTCGGCGACAGCTCAGGGTTGTCATTCGAGCCTGATATCGATCTTTTCTATCTCGGTTTTCCGCTCGCCAACAATACGCCGAAAGTGGCCGGGGTCACGGTACGCATATATGCCTATCAGACTTTGAACATAGCTCGCGGTACCCTGACACCGCAGGACAAGGTGTTCTACGAAGTGACTGAAGCCCGCCTCAAAGATGTGATGGGCGGAGTGGAAGCCATGCTGGCTTCATCGATGAAGTCCGATCCGGTCATCAAGGAGCGACTCGACAAGGCACTGGCAAATGTAAAGAGCACCAGCGGACCGCTGCTTGCATACATGAGGCAAAACTTTATTGGAGCCGATACGATCGCCGTAAATCAACAGCAAATAACCGAAGCTTCGAAAATGGCGATCGAGTCCGCATGGACCTTGGTCGACGAGAACCGCAGGATATTTGAAGACAGACTGGCCGAGCGCGGCAATAAGGTACGCATGCAGCTCTGGGGAATGGCCGCTCTTGTCCTGGCTGGTGTACTTGCCAGCATTTATCTTTTCATAGGGATGTACCTGTCCATTGCGAATGCGGTGACCCGGCTTAACGACGGGACTTCACGTTTGGCGGCGGGAGACTTCACTGCTCGAGTAAGGCTCGACACGCGCGACGAATTGTCTTTGGTCGCGCAACACTTTAACGAGATGGCAGCTTCCCTGTCGAGCCTGATAACCGGAGTCAAATCTTCGGCGCGGCAGGTGCTGATTGCGTCAGGCGAATTGTCCGGTTCCGCAGAACAGATATCGAAGGGCTCCCGGGAACAGGTGTCGGCGGCGCAGTCTACGGCCGCTGCCGTTGAAGAAGTTTCAGTCAGTGTCAGCCACGTTTCCGAGAATGTGTCCGAGGCCGTGGCGATTTCCGAAGCGGCGGCAGAGTCGGCCAATCAGGGGCAGGAGCGAATCCTGGAAGCGGTAGAAGGGATTCGTTCGGTCTCCGGCGCGGTGGAAAAAGTCGTGCTGGATGTAACCAGTCTCGGTGATCGTGCAAATGAGATCGGTCTCATCGTCAGTACGATCAAGGATATCGCCGATCAGACCAACCTCCTTGCACTCAACGCCGCCATCGAAGCCGCGCGTGCGGGGGAGCAGGGGAGGGGATTTGCCGTTGTCGCCGATGAAGTACGCAAGCTTGCCGAAAATACGCGCCATGCTACTGAAAATATCGCCAGCATGATCGGCAAGGTTCAGGATGGCGTGCAAGTCTCCATCAAACAGACTGTTGAAAGTCGCGAGCGCATGATTGATGCCGTGAGAATTACCGAATCTGCCGCCGGGGTGCTGGATCAGATCAAGAGCGGAACGCGAGCTACTCTGGAACGAATTCGCGAAATCTCCAACGCCTCAAACGAGCAAGCGGCAGCAAGTCAGGATATTGCCCGGCACATCGAGAATATCGCGCAGATGGCGGAAAAGAACGAAACGTCGATAGGTGGAGTGACGGCGTCTGCGCAACAATTGAAATCGCTGTCTGAGACTCTCAACAAAAGCGTGGCATCCTTCAAGCTCGATACCTGAGCCGCTTCGCATTTCAATTGATACGACCGGCCGGTTTGTTCAAACGGGTACGGCCGTATCGGGATAAACGGCAAGGATGGCGCGTTGATCAACCGCAAAAAGGATGGACAACCCTCACTCGTTCTTTGAAGCAGGGGTAGATGAAGCGGCAATTGAATGGCTCAGTCGATGTGAACCAATGGTTCGCGGACCGACCTGACAACCTGTGCCCCGGAAAAGATGTGTTTCGCATAACCTCTGTCGCTTCCGAGTATGTGCGTCGTCAGCCAGCTCCGCAGAAACTGGACCATCTCGACTTCGGCGGATTTTTTCAGAGAGTGTCTTTCTATGCTGGCCATTCTGGAAAAGAATTGCTGATGTTCGTTTTGATGCGCTTCCGTCTCCGGATAGCCGAACATATGCATGATCGCTTCCTCGAAAGTGAAATGCATTCTTGCCAGCTGGTTCAGATCGAGTATGGCGTAGTGCGTATTGGACCAGCCTTGGTCCAGCCTTATTGATTCTTCTATGGCGGTAAAACTGCGCAGCAGAAGTTTGTGCTGGTCGTCTATCTCGAGTATCCCGACCGAATACTCATCTTTCCATTCCATGATGTATGAACTCCATTTCCCGGAAATACAATTGGTCTGGTTTTTTAAACAGGTTGAGTGTCAGGCAAGCATTCAGCTTGGTCCAGGGGAAAGCGTGCGATCGGTAAGACCGCTATTCGTTCTCCGACGAAACCAGATCGTTGGCCGATTTTACTGGTGAGGCAGAAAAAGAACCGCAGATGAAAATAATTTAATAAAGTGGAAATGTACAGACAACGAATCGAGCGTGGGCGAACCTGTACGCTTGTGGAGCGTTTTGTGATTTGGCGTGCAACACTGTTTCTGCAATCCGGCTGTGGAGAAAGTGTGCTGATATTGACCGGACTGCGATCAGTTGCTGAAAACAGGCAGCTTCGGTAACTGTGGCCATTCGACCGCGTCAAGCATGTTCTTGACGATCAGGCCGAGTTCGGTATCGCCCTCGATCGACAGTTCACGATTGAAGAAGAGCGTATCGGGATCTTCCTGGCGGGCCAGCATCTGCATGAAAGCGGAGAGGTTGGCGCGGAACGAAAGATCAGGCGTTTGCGGCACGGAGAATAAAGGACGGAACAGGCCTGCCCGATAGGTAAAGCAGGCGCGTCCACCTGTATCCAGGACTTCGACAAAGAAGCTGCGGCCTTCCAGCAACTCCAGGCTATCCATAGGCAACAGTTTCATCCTTGCTGCGGCATTCAGCCCGGCCGTCAGCGACATTGCATGCGGCCATTGCGGCAGATGAACGCCGATGCGCGCCACCAGCGCAGGCAACTTGAATTTCGGAATGCTGAAGTGCGGGCTCATCTTTATGCTCCTTGAAGTTCGTCGATTTCACTCTGGTACCTGCTCACGATACCGGCATCGCCAAACCAGTAACCATCAACCAGACCGTTGGTGTTCCACTCGCGCGTATCCGGATTGACCGTCTTTCCATGCCGTGCCGCGTCGAAGGCCGCGACGATCGCCGGGGTATATTGCGGCTGCGGGCTGATGCGAACGATATCGATCCCCGTCTTCAGCATTTCCGGCATCTGGCCGAGTAAGTTGTAACTCTGCGCCGACATGGTCTGGATACCGTTGATGGCCAGGAACGGCTGGCCTTCGCGCGTTTTCAGCGTTATCCCTTCCGGGTGCTCCATGCATTTGAACTGGCAGTCGTCCTTGTTCAGGTCGTAATGGCGGGCGGTGAAACAGCGGGCCGAAAATGCCAGCGCCAGTTTGCCGAAGGCGAAGACCTCGGTCTCGATTCCGGCTGGGCGGCTGGCGTGCAGCATTTCGATCAGCTTGCGGTCTGCCTCCAACGGCGGTAACCAGCGCTGCATGCCGTAACGCGCATAGGTTGCCAGCGTACTCTCGTTGTAGATGTTCAGGTGCGGGCCCGCGACGAAGGGGCGCCCGGCGGCAATGTTCACCGCGCCCAGATCGTTGGCCTCGACCTTGCAGTTGGCTTCGTCCATCAGTCGGCGCAATGCCTTCAGGTCACTTTCCGATTCGAGCAGAGCCTGTGCCGAGATGACGACCTCCTTGCCGGCGTCGGAGAGTTCGCGTGCCAGTGCGATCCAGTCGGCAACGCGCAATTGCTGGCGGCGCGAGCAGACAACCTCCCCGATGTAGATGATGTCGATGGCCGGGTTCTGCGCCATCTCCGCGTAGAAATCGAGTACGGCCTGTTTCGGCCAGAAGTAGAGCAGGGGACCCAGGGCAAGTCTCATCGAATTACCTCCAAGGGCGGCTGTATGCGCCGAGGGTGGCCTGGCTGCCTTCGGAGACTTTGGCCAGCTCGGCCTGCCAGGCTTGCTTTACCTGGTAGCGTTCGCCTTCGCTGGCAAGCGTATCAAGCGCTGCGCGCATGTTTTTGGTGACTTGCGCGACATAGGCCGGACTGCGCTGGCGCCCTTCGACTTTGATCGCCGTGACGCCGATCCGGGCGATCTCCGGCAAGATCTCCAGCACGTTGAGGCTGGTCGGTTCTTCCAATGCGTAGTAGGTCGCGCCGTTCACCTCGAAGCGTCCTTTGCACAGCGTGGGGTAGCCTGCCGGTTCGTCGTCGCCGAAACGGTCGATCAGAATGCCGTTCAATCGCGTCGACATCATGCCCGGCGATTTTTCCCATTTGACATATTTGGCCGGCGAACATGCGCCGACCGTGTTCGGCGATTCGCCGGTGGCGTAGGAAGAGAGCCAGCAGCGTCCTTCGTTCATCACGCACAGGCTGCCGAAACCGAAGACCTCGATCTCGACCGTGGTGTTCCTGATCACGTTCTCGACCTGAGCGAGCGTCAGCACACGCGGCAGCACTGCACGACGCACACCGAATTCACGCTGCGCAAAATTCACCGCTTCGTAACTGGTTGCCGAACCCTGTACCGAGAGATGAAGACGCAGACCGGGATGGCGTCTGGCGGCGTAGTCGAGCAGTCCGACATCGGCAAGAATCACCGCATTGACGCCGAGTTCGGCGGCGCCGTCGACGGCGCGCTGCCAATCGGCGTCGCGCCCCGGTTGGGCGAAGGTGTTGATGGCCAGAAGCACGTCGCGGCCGCGCGTCTGCGCATAGCGGATGCCCTCGCGCATGGCCTTGTCGTCGAAATTGAGGCCTGCGAAGTTGCGCGCGTTGGTGTCGTTCTTGTAACCGAAGTAGACGGCATCGGCACCGTGATCGACCGCCGCTTTCAGGGCAGGCAAACTGCCGGCGGGGCAAATGAGCTGAGGGATCTTGTCGCGCAACATGTGGACTCTCTTGTGCAAGGGGATTCAGTATAGCCATGACCCAACCCGGCCTATTGATCATTGTCAATTTCACGGGAATCTAAAGGCGACTCGCTGCAGTGGTTATAGATCGGCTGGACGGAATGATGTTGCCCTTGTTCCCGCATGACCTGTCAGTAGAAATGCACCGCGTAGACGTGATAGAGGGCACTGAGAACCATGATATAGACCAGCGGGATATGGAAGATGTGCCACCACGAGAACAATCGTTCGTAGGTGCTGAATTGGGACGCATCCCGTACTGCATTGAGATAGGAGACGATCATCTTCTGATAGTCCAGAACCCGCTGTTCCATGTCGACAAGCTGTTCGACGTTGAAGCTGTCCGCCACCGCCCGGTCGTGCATGATCTGGCTGATTTCCCTGGGCAGCGACCTGGAAAGTTCCATCGTCTGGAAACCCACAATGAAGAAATTCATCAGCCCGGAGCCTGACCGGTCGGCATAACCGTCAACGCGGGCACGAAAATCTTCCAGCGCTTTCCCGACGCCTGGAGCGACGCTGATCACGGCTTTGACGTCCTCCGAATCTTCCAGCTTCGAACGCAATTCTTTGACCGTGGACATGCGGCCATACAAGCCGTGGTGGATTTTTGTGTAAAAGAACCGGCCGAAAATGCCGCTACCGGCGACAAGCAGCATGCTGAACATGGCTACCGCTGCATTCGGGGAGCCAATAGGGTGAATGTAAGGAATGTAAACATGGTAAGTGGAATGAAAAATGATCGTGAGCGGCCCCAGGATCCCCAGCAACATGTGCCATCTGAACCATTTCGGCAGAGCCCCCAATTTGCCGGCGAACCTGAGCCGTTTGCGCAGCGGGTAGAGCAAGAGCACCAGCATCATCAGGCCGCCGGCCAAGCCCAGGTTGTAACCCAGATCGAACAGCTTGGCACCGGGTTTGAAGAGTGTCTGGGGGTAAAGCACAAAATAACCCCCGACAATGACTATCCCCACAATACTGATGAACGCTAACCAGCGTGCCTGCTCCGATTGTGTATTGGTCTTCATCGATTTCCCCGGAAACTCAAGGAAGGTCTGAAATACCTGAAAGCCTTTCAATGTTGATGCGCGAGGAAATCAACGTCGCCCATGCCGTTGCAGCTTCCAAATATGGCAATCGTATCGAATGTCCATATTGCGCATGAAGTCCCGATGGTCAAACGCGGAACATTCGCAAGCGTTCGGCCCTGATGCCACATCCTGAAATCAATGCCTTGTTGTATCGTGATGCATCACCCAATTGTTCTTGCCGCGCTGCTTTGCTTCATACATGGCCCGGTCGGCAAGTTGCAGCAAGACCTGGAGCGTTATCGCATCGTGGGGAAAACGCGCGACCCCCAGACTGCATCCGACCTTCGCAGTCGTGCCATTGAAATCGAACGTGAGGGAATGAACGGTTTGCACGATACGTTCTGCCAGTAACGCGATCTCGTCATTGCTCGCATTGACCAGCAATAATGCGAATTCGTCGCCTCCGATCCGATACAGCACTTCGTTACGGCGCAACTGCAGAGTAAGCGTTTCGGCGATTTTCTTGAGTACGATATCGCCTGCCGCATGACCATGCAGATCGTTGATCGGCTTGAAATTATCCAGGTCGAACAGCAACAGCGCGAGTCGCGACCCGTCACGCTCGGCCTGGGCGATGAGGCGAGGCAGATCCTGATCGTAGCGTTGACGGTTATAAAGCAAAGTCAGTGCGTCATGTTCGGCACGCAGTTCCGCCATGTGCAGCGTCTTTCTTTCTTCCGTCACATCCTCAAATACCCAGAAACGTCCCAGGTAACCGCTGCTCTCGGGCGCGATCACGATGTTTGAAATCAGGCGCAGGTGGCGGCCGTCTTTCAGCGCGATGTATTTCGGTTCGATCAGCTTGCGAGTCTCAAGGATTTCGGCGAGGGTCTTCAGGAATGAATCCGCCTCGGCGGCGATCTGGCCCAGGCGCAGCAGCATGGTATCGTTCTTCATGCCAACCAGCTCTTCATTCGGGCCAAGCAGGCACAGCTGCCGGAATGCATTGTTGCAATACCGGATATGGCTGCGATCGGCAAATATCACCCCGACCGGCATAGTGGCGAGCAACGCGTCCAGCGTCGACTTTTCGTTGTTGAGCGCGGCCAGGCTGGCAGCTTGCGCATTCCTGTTGCTTACCAGTGCCTGTGCCATTCCCTGGAAACTGGTGATCAGTCGCGAGATTTCGTCGTTTCCGCGCACGGGCTCGGGAGTGGGGTAGTCGAGGTTGCCATTGGCGATCTCTTGGGCGGCTTTGGACAAATCTCCCAAAGGGTGGACCAGGCGGCGGATCTGCACAAAGAAAGGCAACATGAAGATTGCGAACCAGAACAAGGCGAAGAATGCGCTATGCTGGATCAGGCTTTCTCGCGCTTGCGCAATGTCGTCGGTCCGCACGCCCATGCGCACCGTGCCCAACAGCCGGTTCTCGTGAACTACCGGGATGATCGTGTTGTAGCACCCGTCAAGACTGTTTGGATCGAATTCCGTATCGCTGCGCGCGCGCACTTCCCCGACCTTGTAAACAACCGTCCCGATATCGTCCTTTAACTGAAAATTGCACAGCGGCAGTTTGGTTTGGACTTCCTGTAATCTCGCCTGCAACAGCGACAAATCCTTTTCGAAAAGAGGATCGGCCAACACCCGGCTCAACAGGTAATTGCTGCTGCGCAAATTGGCTTCGGCCTGGCGCACGAAATAGTCCTGAACCAGATAGACCTGGCTGGCTAGAATGGCCGTGAGGCTGAGCGCAACGATGGCAGTCAAAGACAGGAACAGTTTTAACTGTATTGAACTACGGGATGCATGCAGGAGATTTGAAAACATATCAGCCCTTTTCGGTTGCAGATTTCAATTATTCTTTTGCGTCAATTTCTGGAATGCTCACGGATTTGGACATGCAATCCCCAATCTGGGCAAATAAGCGCAAACACTGATATTTTCAACTTTACGCCTGTCGTATTGAGATTGATATACGCCGAAATATGTAGGAAATACTTATTCCGTGTTTTTAAAGTGGGTAATTGGGCCGCATGATCTTGATTGTCGCGGTCTCTTACTCAGTGCGCGCCAAGTTGCAGCATGATGCGCGATATCGTGTCCAACCCGGAGCGGGTGAAATATTCCATCAGCGGCGCCAGGTAAGGGATCGTTAACATCAGTGTAGCGAATCCGACCGCAAGGGTAATAGGGAAGCCTACCGCGAAGATGTTGAGCTGCGGGGCACTGCGGGTGAGGATACCAAGCGCAAGGTTGGCGATAAGCAGTGCACCGATCAGGGGCAATGCGAATTGCAGCGCAAGACTGAACAGGGATCCACCCCATTCGGCCATCGTGCGGAAAGCCTTGGCTGAAGGCGGAATGCCGGCACCTATCGGAAAATCCCGGAAACTGTCGGCCAGCGCGGAAAGCATGTAGAGGTGCCCATCCGCGGCGAGAAAGACCAGTGCGGCGATGATGCCGAGGAATTGGGCGACCACGGGTGTAAAGGATGCATTCTGCGGGTCGTAAAAGCTGGCGAAACCCAGGCCCATCTGCATTCCGGCGAGATCTCCCGCCATCTCCACCGCGGCGAAAATGATCTGGATGGAGAAACCCATGATGACTCCGGCCACAATCTGCTCCACCAGCACGAGCAATCCCTGTGCCGAAACGGGATCCAGATCGGCAGGGATGACGAGTGTCGGCGCGATGACAAAAGTGATCGCCAATGCAAGCCCGACCTTTATGCGTGCAGGGATCTCCTTGTTGCCGAAGATCGGGGAGCTGGCGATGAGCGCCAGAATGCGGGCAAGCGGGAATATGAGTGTCGCGAGCCAGGCAGTGAGCTGGGCGCTGGTGAAACTGATCACGTCAGCCCACCATGTAGGGAATGCTGCTGAACAATCGGGTCATGTAATCGAGCAGGAGGCCGATCATCCACGGGCCGGACAGGATGAGCACGGCAAACATGCCGATCAATTTCGGAATGAAAGACAAAGTCATCTCGTTGATCTGGGTTGCGGCCTGAAAGATGCTGACGATCAGGCCGATGATGAGCGCGGTGAGCAGCAGCGGCGCCGAAACCATCAGCGTCAGTTCCATCGCCTGCTGCGCTATGGTCATTACCGATTCAGGTGTCATTTGGATATCTCCATAAATTCATTTTTCAACTTGCCGCTCAATCGAAGAAATCGTAGCGAGCAGGTTGCAGCAGGGTGCGGACGGAGCACAGCAACCGGAATGTACTTTCCGTCTGTCGCTACGCGACCACGGATTGCGAAAACGCAGTTTCGGTGGAGGCTAATGCGCGAAGCGCGTTATGCCGAAGCCAACACCGTCCAATCCCTGATCCAGCCTGCGCAGTAGATTTCATGTGTAGAAGCTCTGCACGAGCGAGCCGACAAGCAGGTTCCAGCCGTCTGCCAGCACGAACAGCATGATCTTGAACGGCAGGGAAATCACGGCGGGCGATACCATCATCATACCCATCGACATCAGCACGCTGGCCACCACCATGTCGATGATGAGAAAAGGGATGAACACCACGAAACCGATCTGGAAAGCGGTCTTCAATTCGCTGATGACGTAGGCCGGAACCAGTATCTTGAGCGGTACATCCTCGGCGCTTTCAAGTGCTTCGCTATTCGAGATGCGTACGAACAGCGCGAGGTCGGATTCGCGCGTCTGGCGCAGCATGAAGGCCTTGAGCGGAGCACTGCCCTTTTCATAGGCTTGCTGCAGCGTGATCTTGTTCTCGCTGAACGGCTGGTAGGCATCGGCGTAGATCTTGTCGAATACCGGCGACATCACGAAAAAAGTGAGGAACAGGGCCAGGCCCACCAATACCTGATTCGGCGGCGATGAAGGTGTGCCGAGGGCGGAGCGCAACAGCGACAATACGATGATGATGCGTGTGAAGCCGGTCATCATTAGCAGGATGGCAGGCAGGAAAGTGAGCGACGAGATCAGAATCAGCGTTTGCAGGCTGAGCGTGTAAGTCTGGCCGCCGCCTGCCGCGGGCGTGCTGGTCAGTGCCAGCATGCCCGTTTCGGCGGCGAACGCGGAAGCGCTCGTTGCAAACAGCAAGACAGCGACTGATATCCTTTTAACGGACATTGCGCTTCTCCATCATCTGCTTCAGCCAGACCTGGAACTTGTTGTCGTCTCCCGCCGGGGCGCCCGGTGCGGCGGACAAGGAACCCTTGGGCATCGTGTGCAGTGCGTTGACCTGGCCGGGAGCGACACCGACCACCAGCCAGGTGTCATTCACCTCAACCAGCACGATGCGCTCGCGCTGGCCGACCGCAACGCCGCTGATGACCCTCAGCGCATTGCCTGCGCCCTGTTGGGGCAGGTTGATGCGTTTCAGTATCCAGCCGACCAGCACGACAGCTGCCAGCACCAGCAACAGACTCAGGATGACTTGCAGTACGCTGCCGGAAGACATCGCAGCGGCGGGCGGTGGCACATAAGCAGGACGCACCGGGTCGGCGGCAAGGGCGAGCGGGGAGAAAACTGCCGCAGGGAACAAGAAAATCGCGCAGCGAATCGTTTGCCTCCTCTCCCGCAAGCGGGAGAGGATTGAGGTGAGGGAGACGAGCGCGGTAGGTTTTAACATAAGAGGGTATTCAGCCGCGCTTGTCAGAGCGGCAAGAACGCGAGTTTGCATGATGGACATCCGTTATTTGTTGATGCGGCGCAGACGCTCCGACGGGGTGATGATGTCGGTGAGGCGGATACCCAGCTTGTCGTTCACCACCACCACTTCGCCCTGCGCGATGAGGAAGCCGTTGATCAGCACATCCAGCGGTTCGCCCGCCATGCCGGCCAGTTCCACGACCGAACCCTGAGCCAGCTGCAGCAGGTTCTTGATCGGCATCTTGGTGTGACCCAGCTCCACGGTAAGCTGCACCGGGATGTCCAGGATCATGTCCAGGTCGTTGTGCGCGGTCGCACCACCGGCACCGCCGAATTGCTCGAATACATGCGGTTGGACCGCGGGTGTGTCGACTGCGGCCTGTTCCGCCATGGCAGCGCCCCAATCGTCCGCGCTGATCTGTTCTGTGGATTCTTCAGCCATTTTTTCCTCCGCTCAATGATTCCGCCGGCTCCGTCGCCAGCATCTTCTCAACTTTCAGTGCATATTGCCCGTTGGATGCGCCGTACTTGCATTCCATCACCGGCACATTGTCGACCATGACCTGGATATGGTCTCCCACTTCCAGCGGAATGATGTCTCCGACGCGCATTTTCAAAACGTGTTCCACATTGGTCATGGCATGTCCGAGCACGGCGGTGAGATCGATCTCTGCAGACTGGATCTGCTTGGACAGCATGTGCAGCCAGCGCTTGTCGGCGATGACGTGGTCGCCCTGCATGGTGCTGTAGAGCAGTTCGCGGATCGGTTCGATCATCGCGTAGGGCATGCAGATATGGATGGAGCCGCCGACGCCGGTGAATTCCACCTCGAAGGTCGTCACCACCACCACTTCGTTCGGCGTGGCGATATTGGCGAATTGCGGGTTCACTTCAGAGCGGACGAATTCGAAATCCAGTTTTTGCACGGTTTCCCAGGATTTGCCATAGGTCTGGAATACCACCTCCAGCAATTTCTGGATGATGCGGTGCTCGGTCTGAGTGAACTCGCGGCCTTCGACACGCGTGTGGAAACGTCCGTCGCCGCCGAACAGACTGTCCACCACCATGAATACCAGGTTCGGATCGAAGATGAACAGCGCGTTGCCGCGCAACGGTTTGACCTGTACCAGGTTCAGGTTGGCGGGAACGGGCAGGTTGCGGATGAACTCGGAGAATTTCATCACCCTCACCGGTCCGACCGAGATCTCGGAGCTGCGATGGATGAAGTTGTACAGCGAGATACGGAACAGGCGTGCGAAGCGCTCGTTGATGATCTCCATCGTGGGCATACGTCCGCGCACGATGCGTTCCTGCGTTGCCATGTTGTAAGGGCGTACACCTCCCGCCGGCGCATCCGATTTGGTTTCTTCGGCTTCGCCAGTGACGCCCCGCAGCAGCGAGTCGACTTCGTCCTGGGAGAGGAATTCCTTGCTCATGGCATCAACCCGTCGTCACTGGATAATGAACGAGGTGAACAACACGTCCACCACACCTTTGGTTTTTGGCTCGGCCGCCGAAGGCGCGACAACCGGAGCGGAAGCGGCACCCGAGGCTGCGATCTCATGCGAAGGAATGGTTGCGGCGGGCGGGGCACTCAGGCCGAGCACGCCATCGGTTTCGGCGATGATCTCGGAGATCAATTTCTTTTTGCCTTCTATCGTCTGGAGCTCGGAAGGCTTCTTGCTGGAAAGCAGGAACAACAACTTGCTGCGGATCTCAGGCATCGTGGTTTTGATCTTTTCTTCCAGTTCCGGTTGCAGGATCTTCAGGGTAATGCCGGCTTGCAGATACTGGTCGCCTTCCTCGCGCTGCAGATTGACGGTGAAGTTCTCGCCCAGCGGAACAAATTTCGCTTCATGCGCGGGTTCCACTTTGGGTACTTCCGCATGTGCATCTTGGGCATGGCCTCTGGTGAAATACCAGCCCGCTCCTCCAGCGACGATCACCAGCAACGAGACGATGCCGATGATCAGCATTTTCTTGCTTTTGGGTGGGGCTGCGGCCGGTGCTTCTTCTTTGGCGGCTGGAGCAGCAGGTTTGGCTGGGGGTTTCGTCGCCATTTAGCGATTCCTTTTAGTTGGTTGGCATTATGTTGTCGATCTATCGCCTGCCATCGGGGGAATAAGACGGGAAACCCACCTTATTTCAAGGGTCAGGCGAATGTGTCCACTATACCGTTATGGCGAGAGATTGGGGATACCCGGACGGTACTATTGCCGGTGCCTGCCGGAATGTTGCGGATATCGTTGATGGGTGAAACGGATGAGCGATGTGCGCCGGATTGGCCCTGGTCGCGGGGAGTCTGATCGCTGACTGTTGCATTGCCCAGCATGATGCCGTTGTCGGCCATCATTTCGCGCAGCTTCGGCATTGCCTGCTCTATCGCATCGCGCACCGCCGCGTGGGGCGAGGTGAAGAGTGCTGTTGCCTGGTCGCCGCTGACCTTGATCACGACATCCAGCGGGCCCAGTTGCGGCGG
>JGI20214J51088_10001439_pt1 | contig 16265 bp, 12 predicted proteins | sample WetSurMetagenome_FD_51088 | JGI IMG/M metagenome (IMG submission 51088) | reverse complement strand
ATTCTTCAGATTTTTAAGCCGGAATTCAACAGGATCGATCCCTGCTGCTTTTGCCATAATGTCAATCTGGACTTCCCTGGCAAACGTGTTTGTATTGTTATTTGGCGCGCGCCATGGTCCGGTATCAAACAAATGTATGAGTGGAGTATTTTCCTTCTGGCCATGATCTGTAATCCTGTTATTAGGAACATCATAGATAACCTCTCCTCCTCTTGTGCCACAATAATATGTATGATAATCCCACAACTTAATCATACCTTCCTTATCAAATCCAGATTTAATCTTTATAGCTCCTGCCGAATGAAAATTATCGTAGAAAAATTCTTCATCGCGAGTAAAGCTGAGCATTACAGGCTTTCCTGAAAGTTTTGCCAGACGTGCTGCCTCAAGCGCCTGCTGATTCTTACTCTTTCCCCCGAAACCACCCCCGACAAAAGGTACTATGACTCTTACATTCTCATATGGCAAACCCAGTTCGCGGGATATTTCATCTTTAAGAGGAAATGGAGTCTGCGAAGATGCCCACACTGTCATTTTACCGTTTTCAAATTGAGCCAAAGCTGTATGGGTTTCAATAGGTGAGTGCGCAAGAAAAGGATCAAGAAACTCCGTTTCAATTATCCTGACACATTCTTTCTGACCGGCTTCCAGGTCTCCTGCAGAAGTTTCAACATTTGAACTTGTTTCAGACTTCAGCATCAGAGAAGAGATAGTATCATTATTTATCTGCGGCTCATTATAAGAATATTCCGCTTTTATTTTTGTCAATGCCTCATCGGCTTTGTCGCGATTTTCATGCAGAACTGCTACCATATCACCATCGCGAATTATCTTGGCACCCGGGATTTTCTCAGCTTCCGAGATATCAACTGAGGTAAGCTTTGCCCCATGTGAAGGAGGTCTTAGCAACCTTGCAAACATCATTCCCGGTAACTTTAAGTCACCTGTGTACTTGGCATCACCGGTCACCTTTAATCTTGCATCCAACCTGTTATAGGATTTACCGACAAAAGTAAATTTCTTATAATCCTCTGCAGAAGGTTTGACATCAAGGAATTTTTCGATTCGTTTTCCCTTGGCAAGCTGTGCATAGGTAACAGATTTTTTTGAGTTATTCACATCAGAGATTATTCCATCATTAACAACAAGCTGATCAACAGGCACATTAAGTTTTTTTGATGCTAAATCAAGCAATACTCCACGGGCTTCTGCCGCAGCAGCTCTCATATGCGGACCAAAGCTTCTGGTTGTCATTGAACCCCACGTTCCTCCATCCCATGGACAAAGGTCTGTATCGCCCATGACCATCTTTACTTTTTCCATCGGTACATTAAGGTCATCTGCCATCATCTGTACAAGTGATGTGATAATCCCCTGACCCATTTCAATCTTGCCTGTAAAACAACTTACTGTTCCATCATCAGCAATCCTGAGAAACGCATTAAAATCCTTTGAAAGTTCTCTGTCTGATGCCGCTGATGGTAATTCTGTATCAACACCACACCTCGGCATAAAGAAAATAACAATGCCACTGCTTACCAGCTTTATAAAGTTACGCCGTGGCATCCCGCGCTGTACTTTTTTCTGTACAGAATCCTGATTATCTTTCTTTTCGTTCTTCATGATTACTTTCCTCCTTTCATTTCTCCGGCTGCTGTGTTAACAGCCTCAATAATACGTTTATGTGCTCCGCAACGGCACAGGTTATCTTCCATCCCTTCTTTAATCTCCTGGATTGAGGGCGAAGGGTTCTTCAATAAGAATCCTGTAGCATTCATGATCATACCAGGAGTACAGAATCCACATTGTAAAGCATCATGCTCAATGAATGCTTTCTGAACAGGATGAAGCTGTCCATCCTTTTCCAGACCTTCTATTGTGACAACCTTTTTCCCGGTTACTTCCCCTATTGATAATGTGCAAGACCTTACCGGCTCGTTGTCGATAAGGACTGTACATGCTCCGCAGAAGCCCATTCCGCAACCATATTTGGTTCCTGTAAGTCCGAATTGATTCCGCAATACCCATAATAGAGTCTGGGTAGGATCAATCAGCAGATCTGACTTTTTTCCATTCAGGTAAAAACTTATTGTCTTTTCCATATTTACGATATTTGATTTATTTCTTCTATATATTCTTCATACGTATCAAAATCCCGAAGGATTCCAGGATCATCTGTATCAACCTCCAAAACATCATCCGGAAACTGAGATGCCAGGGAGCGTAATCCCACAAGGGGATCAAGGCTTTCTATTTCGAAACAATATTTTCTGCTTATCAGAACAGGATGTCCGCGCTTTTTCTTATGAATTGGAATCACAATCCCTTTACCTGTTAATCTGTATGCATCAATTACCTTATTAATCACATTTGAAGTTATCAACGGCTGATCGCCCTGAAAAACAATGACCGCCTCGTAATCTGACGGCAGACTTTTGAATCCGCATTTCACTGACGAGAGCATTCCTTCTTTGTAGTTATCATTATAACAATGCTTTACATGATATTTTTCTACCAGTTCCACTAATAAATCACTATCACATCCTAAAACCACAATTGCATTATCTATTTCAGATCCCAATATGTTTCCAATAACACACTCTATCATTGTAATACCATTAAAAGTCAGCAGCATCTTTGGGAATCCCATTCTCTTTGACTCACCTGCTGCGAGTATTATTGCCCAAATCTCGTCCATATAAATCTCATTTCCAGCCTGTTCCTAATTCTACAATACTTCCACTATTCTTACTCACTCCACTGCCCCTTAGTAAAGTTCTCCAGCATATCCCTCACACCTCACTCCTTATTCCTTATTCCTTATTATTTACTGTTCCTGACAAGTATTATCTGAGCTGCTATACTAACAGCAATTTCTTCAACAGTCTGAGACTTAATATCAAGTCCTACCGGAGCATGAATCATGTCCCACTGCTTATCGGATGCCCAACCGTTTTCAACAAAATTTATTCTCATTGATGCAATCTTGTTTCTGCTTCCAATCATACCGATATAGGCTAAATCAGAGCCAATGCAATTTTTAAGTGCATTGGCATCGTCTTTATGACCACGCGTCACAATAACAACATAAATGTTATTGTTCTTCCTTAATTCAAATAAAGCTTCTCCAATATCCTTAACAATAAGATGATCGGCATCGGGTATATTTTCTGAATTAGCATATTCAGTACGGTCATCTATAACAGTAACTTCGAAATTAAGCCTGCTTCCAAGATGTGACAGTTCCTTACCAATATGACCAGCTCCCACAATTACCAATTCTGCAGGAGGGAAGATTGGTTCAAGGAAAAACAGTGAAGATGGTTCTTCTCCCGGAATTGTAAGCTCCATTTCCCTGTAATCAGACCTATTTCCAGCCTTTATCAGGCTCATTACAACAGGTTCAAGCTTCTCATAAAAATTTAACGGAATTGATGGCTTGCAGGGATCAGTCATCCAGTAACGGTTTATGAGTACTAAATTTTCTCTGTAAGCGGTAACCATTGTTATCAGGACACCAGGAATCCTTTTAGTAACAGATTGCTTAACCTGCTCAAAAACAGTAATGCTATTTTGAAGATTTGCATCAACCAGAACACTTATCTGTCCACCGCATATTGCCTCTTCAGTATTTGAGATATCATTCGCAAGATTAAAATGAAAATGTCCTGATTCTTTTGAGATAATTGCATTTGCCGATACTTTCCTGATTTTTCCTTCGACAATTCCGCCACCAACAGTACCGGAAATAAGACCTTTACTGCAAAACAATGCAGAACTACCGGGTTTTTGTGGAGTTGAACCAAGTGTTCTTGTTACAGTTGCAAGTACCAGATTGGAAATTTCCGACTGTTGATCAAGAATCTTCAGGTAAATGTTTTTCATAAATCCCCATAAACAAAAGTTAAATACACCTGGTTAATAAAGAGGTCCAAAATGAACCTCTCTACGAAAACAAATATATTCAAATTGATTTATTATTCATAATTTTATAACTAATGAAGCTTTGGACTTAAACTAAAGTACGTTGACCTAATAACAGACTTTGTACTGATATATACAGTGATAAAAAGAATGATAAGATATTATTTCGGGTTTCATCTTTACCCTTTCTGATTAACTGTTAAATTTATGATCATGAAAATATTATTTGATGCAATGGAGATATTGTTCAAAATAATTAAATCAGCTGGTACAAATAATTAAATACAACCTTAAGAAACTATGAAAACTCAATTATCCAGATTTACATCAATATTCCTGATTGCTGTTTTGTGCCTTATTACCTGTAAGTCGCCGGTAAAAAATAAAAAGGAAGACAGAACAGGCACAAAATGGGTTGAGGAACTAACTATCAGGCAGTTGCAGCAGGATTATAAAGATGGTAAGTATTCAATAACAGATTTGGTTAAGACCTACCTCGACAGAATTGAGGAGATTGACAAAAACGGACCACATCTGAATTCTATAATTACAATTAATCCCGATGCTCTCCAGATAGCAGAAGAACTCGACAGGGAACTTGCAGCTGGTAAAATAAGAGGACCACTCCATGGAGTCCCTGTAATTCTAAAGGATAATATTGATACACACGACAGAATGCCGACAACAGCAGGTGCAACCGTTTTAAGAAACTCCTTCCCTAAAACCGATAGTTACGTGGCAAAAAAATTAAGAGATGCAGGGGCAATAATCATTGCAAAATCTAATCTTAGTGAGTGGGCCAACTTTCGTGCAATGATTTCATCAAGTGGTTGGAGCGGAGTCGGCGGTCAAACCAGGAACCCTTATGTCCTTGATCGTAATCCATGTGGTTCAAGCTCCGGATCCGGTGCAGCTGTCTCTGCCAATCTCTGTATGATGGCGATCGGTACTGAGACAAATGGCTCCATAGTATGTCCTTCGAATAATAATGGCATAGTAGGTATTAAACCTACAGTTGGATTGATAAGCCGGTCAGGGATCATTCCTATTTCATTCACCCAGGATACACCAGGACCTATGGGACGAACTGTTGAAGATGTTGCAATCACCCTTGGTACTCTGACAGGAATAGATTCTTCTGATCTCAAAACTCTCGCTTCTGCAGGGAAATTCCATACTGACTATGAAAAGTTTCTGAAAAAAAATGGTCTGAATGGTAAAAGAATCGGTCTGTTTAAAAAAGCTATGGGATTTTCTGATAAGGTTGACACTCTTATAAATAATGCAGTTGTCTTACTCAAAGCAAATGGAGCTGAAATAGTTGAAATTGAGTTTCCCAAAGCAGAAAATTATGAGGCTGCCTCCTACGAAGTAATGCTTTTTGAGTTTAAAGATGGCCTTAATAAATATTTTGCCGGGCTTGGCAATGATTCACCTGTCAGAAGTCTCAAAGAGTTAATTGCGTTCAATAATTCAGATTCGGTTGAACTGAGATATTTTGATCAGAAAATTCTTGAGCTGGCTGAGAAAAAAGGAGATATCAATACACCTGAATATAAGAAGTCACTCTCAATGATGACCAAAGCCACAAGAGAAGATGGTATAGATCTTGTAATGAATAAAAATAACCTCGACGCGATTATGGCTCCTACCGGATCTCCGGCATGGAAAACGGATCTTCTCCTTGGTGACCATTCGGTTGGTGGAAGTTCCTCACTTGCAGCAATTTCAGGTTATCCTGCAATTACTGTTCCAATAGGATTTATTGATAATCTGCCAGTGGGTGTTACATTTTTTGGAAGAGCATGGAGTGAGCCCATTCTGCTTGAAATAGCTTACGGCTATGAGCAGGTAACTAAATACAGGAAAGCACCTAAATATATTGTCTCAGACTGATTAACAAAACGTTACGAAATAAAGGTTGTCTCACATTTTCTCCGACAACCTTTTATTTTTTTTCTTCGTCTTTTGGTTCAGCTTTTATCTTATCTGAATCATCCTCCAAATGTGATGCTTTTTTGAATTCTTTCATTCCCTGACCAATACCTTTCATCAATTCAGGAATTTTTCTCCCACCAAAAAGGAGTACAACAACCAGCAAAATCAGAATTATCTCCGTAGCTCCAAGATTTCCCATCGTCTTTTATTTTTTTAATTAACGGCCAAAGTTATCAATAGTATCAATCAATAGCAAATGAAAATAGGTTTAAGTAAACATCCGAAAGTATGGTTAACAATCTTTAACTCTTAAAGCTTTTCAGCTTTTTAAATTATCCTCACTATTAATAGTAGCTGATTAACCATATTTTCTGTCTTAAAATATCAATTAATAATCTTATACTTTTCTACTCATAAATATTCTTAATTTATTGATTTTCCTTGTGTTCCTTAGTGTTGTCTTACATGTCGGTAAACACCGGGATACCATTCAGATATGTTTTCTTTATTATTAGCTTATTACCCTCCCTTTCAAACAGAATGAGATCGGCCCTTTTACCTTCAGCTATGCTTCCTCTATCGTCCAGATTATATATACGTGCAACATTCCCCGATGCCATGTCAATGGCTTTAGTAAGTGAACATCCCGTGAAATTCATTATATTCTCCACTCCTTTTATTAATGGGAAAGAGGCACCGGCGAGACATTTCTCCTTGGTATTTATTAACATCCCGTCTGAGGTAAGAGTTACTTCACTTTCCATAAATGTATACTTTCCGGGAGCCATTCCTGCAAGGTATATAACATCGGAAGTAAGAACAAGATTATCAAAACCTTTAACTTTATAAAACACTCTAATTTCATCCGGAAGCAGATGATGTCCGTCTGCAATAATTGAAGGAGTAAGAGAGTCGTTTGCCAGTTGAGGCCAGATCGGATTAATGTGGCGATGGATTAGATTGGAACAACCATTTCCAAGATGTGTTGACAATTTCGCTCCATTTTCAACTGCTTCCCTTATTTGTTCGGATGATGCATTTGTATGCCCAATGGCAACAACAACCTCATTAAGATTACATAGCCGTATGAATTCCATTGCCCCATCCAGTTCAGGTGCTAAAGTAACCTGAACAATCCTTCCCCCTGCGGCTTTTTGATATTCAGTGAATTCCTTCCACGAAGGTTTCCTTAAATATTGAAGGGGATGACAACCTCTGAAACCCTCTTCAGGTGAAATATACGGACCTTCAAGATGAAATCCGGGAATAGATTCTCTCAGCTGATCATTACCAAGTGCCTCATTAAGGATTCTGAAGTTTTTAATCAGGTTTTGATGACTGTTGCTTGTTAAAGTAGGGAGAAACGACGTAACTCCTTCTCTCCAGATCGCTTTTGTTGCATCTGTTATATTTTTAGCAGTAATATTATTTGATGAGAAATCTACATTTGCATATCCATTTATTTGATTATCAATCAGTCCAGGAGAAATATAAAGATTAATCCCACTATTTTCCACCTCATTTGTTTCGATTATTTTTCCAATGATCCCATCAATAATTTCTACACTAACCGGTTTGCCGGTTGCATAATGTATACCTTCAATCGAAAACCGGGCTATTTTATCTTTTATCATATAATGAGGAGTTTTCATTCCTTCTTTTTTAAAGGAATATCTTATAAAAACATTAGTGTATGGTATTTTTATAATTGAAAAGATCTGATTAATACCAGTCCTATAAAATTAAAACAATTAATAAGATGAAATAATATTACCTGAGATTTTTCTTTAAATGCTGTAATCAAAAAACTTCATATACTTTTAAGGTTCATTCTTTCCAACTTAATCCTTTTTTAATATCTTCGCCAAATTTTAAACGCGTGATGTTCAGATTCTCATTATTCCTTTTTACCGCAATACCCTTATGTTTTAGCACAATACTTTTTGGCCAGTCAAAAGGAATAAACAGGGAAAATTACCGGATAAATATTTCTGAGACCAAAAGCACCATTAATCTGGACGGAATCCTTGATGAACCGGTCTGGCTGACGACAGACAAAGCAAGCCATTTTCAAAGAGTACAACCCACAGATACAGGTTTTGCAATTTCACAGACAGAAGTTAAGGTCACATACACTGAATCCACACTTTATATTGCTATAATTTGCTTTGATTCTTCACCGGGCAAAAGACCGGTAGAATCATTACGCCGTGACTTTAACTTTGGAAAGAATGATAATTTCCTGGTTTTCATTGATACCTATAATGATCAGACAAATGGCTTTTCATTCGGTGTTTCTGCAGCTGGTGCACAATGGGATGGTTTACAGGCTAATGGAGGTACAGTAAATCTTGACTGGGATATTAAGTGGAGATCAGTAGTTAAAAACTATGATGACCGCTGGGTTGCTGAACTTGCCATCCCCTTCCGAAGCATACGGTATAACGGCGGTGCAACTGAATGGGGAATAAATTTCAGCAGGCTTGATCTAAAAACAAATGAAAAATCAAGCTGGGCTCCTATGCCAAGACAATTTGCAACTGCAACCCTTGCTTTTACAGGTTCACTGGTATGGGATAAGCCTCTGCCATCATCGGGTCCCAGATTCTCACTTATACCATATGCCATTGCTAAAACTACCCAGAATAAAGAAGCTGGAGAAGGATTCAAACCGGACGCTAATGCAGGAATTGATGCTAAAGTTATTCTTTCAACATCTATGAACCTTGATCTTACAGTTAATCCTGATTATTCACAGGTTGAAGTCGACAGGCAAAGAACCAATCTTGACCGGTTCGAGCTGTTTTTTCCGGAAAAGAGGCAATTTTACCTTGAAAACAGCGACCTTTTTGCAAACCTTGGAACAGAAAACCTGAGACCTTTTTTTTCGCGCCGTATCGGACTCAGCAGTCCTGTTCAGGCTGGAGCCAGACTCAGCGGCAAGATCGGAAATAATTGGAGGATCGGCCTGATGGACCTGCAAGCCGGACAAAAAGATGATATCAGGGCAGGTAATTTTACAGTAGCCGCTCTTCAACGAAAGATTTTCAGCAGATCAAATATCTCAGCTTTCTTTGTTAATAAACAGGTAATGAACGTGAATAATGATACATCATTTACCGGTTACAAGTACAATCGGGTTGCGGGAGTGGAATTTAACCTTGCCAGTGCAAATAACAGATGGACAGGAAAAACCTTTTACCATCAGTCTTTTTACCCGGGAGCATCAGGTGACGCGGCTGCGGTAGCTGCCAATATTACTTTTTCCACCCAATACCTGACAGCAACTCTTAATCAGTCCTGGGTTGGCGCTGATTATCTTGCTGAAGTAGGTTATATAAGGAGAAAAGGATATTATGAGATAAACCCCATGCTTCAATACAAATTCTTTCCATCGTCCAGCAGAATTGCTAACCATGGGCCAGCTTTAAAAATGGATATGCTTGTTGATCCTTCATTTGCACTGACTGACAGGGAATCAGAACTATCTTATCAGGTTGAGTGGATAAATAAAAGCGTTTTCCGGGTAGATATAGAAGAGACCTACATTTTACTCAACTCACCTTTCGATCCAACCAATAATGGAGGGATTCCCTTGCCTGCAAATAATAAGTTCAGATGGATTGAAACCAGTGCCTCATTTACATCTGACATTCGTAAACCATTCAATCTGATGATAAGCAACTTGTACGGTGGATATTTTGGCGGGGCCAGATATACCATGAATGGAGAATTATATTATCGTATTCAACCATACGGAAGTCTTGCAATCGTTACATCTTATAATAAAATTACCCTTCCCTCACCATATAGCAGCGCTGAATTCATACTAATAGGTCCCCGCCTCGATTTTACTTTTACCGATAAGCTATTCTTAACCAGCTTTGTCCAGTATAATAACCAAATAGAAAATATTAATCTTAACTTCCGTTTCCAGTGGCGGTTTGCACCTGTTTCTGATCTCTATATTGTTTATACCGAAAACTCCTTCCCAGTCGATTACAGGGTGAAAAACAGGGGTCTTGTCTTTAAGCTTTCATACTGGTTCAACTAGCAACTAAGATCTGATTGGTAAAATTTGTCGCAAAAAGAACATCATTAAGTTTATTATACAATATAAGATTGAACATGTCCGTTTTTTAATTCAATATTCCACTAACAACTACGAACCATTATACACCTGTTTCCCGGATAATTTAGTGAACTATCATTTTTATCAGATTTTTTTTACCTCAACGAATAAAATTCGTGAAATATGATCACAGATCATCATCACAACATCAGGAATTCAGAAGATAAATACATGGTTTGGTTTTTTGCAGGCGGAGAAACCCGGGATGACAGGTTTAACATTTTTACAGGTTCATTCATACGATTGATGAAACAGATCCTGGGAGAGGATTTCGCCTTTATTAAGGGGATTTATTTTAAATCACCAATGATGAATGTTATATGGGCTTTGAACAATGCCCAGAAACCCATTGTCAACTATGAAAGCCAGAGAATAGCCATGGCAGCCTTTGACCAGATAATTGAAGCAGGTCTGTCACCGGAAACACAGCTTATAATAACATCTTCCAGTTCAGGCAGTATTGTGGCAGCACAGACAGCGTGTTATATGGCAAAAAAAAACAAGAATAATATTTATTTCAAAAAACCATTTCATCTCGTTCTGGGTGCCAGCATGATCTCCCCCAGATCAGAGCTGTTCATGCAACTTCTGAGTTATCAGAAAGAAGGTACAATAGGGACCATCATTCACGATGAGGTACAGGATGCTGGAGATAATTCGGCAGGTGTGGGAGGAAGCTCGAGACTGGAAGCATACAGTAATGCCTTAGGGATAATATTCCCCTTTCTATCCGGGAAATTCAAAGGACCATCATTCCTGAACACCAATCCTGAAACAGGGCATATTCACAGGAAGAGGTCCAAAACTGTTCAGAAAGCAGTTGACTATATTAATATAATCCTAATCAAAAACAGACTGGCTGGTGATTATTATATGGAAAAAGCTGTTGCTGTTTTGAAATGCGAATCCGGAGACTGTCTGGAAAGATCTATTTAATATCAAAATCTAGAAGTGGCTTATCTCCAAGGAATGCCACTAGGTTGTCATTTTTTTTAAGTGGTCCTACACCCTGGGGTGTACCTGTGAATATCAGATCGCCGGTCTTAAGGGTAAAATATTTTGACACGTATTCGACAATCTCATTGAATCCAAATATCATGTCGGAAGTATTGCTTGCCTGTACTATTTTTTCATTTATCTCCAGTCTGAAGTCAAGATTATCCAATTCTTTAATGCTGCTTACCGGAATAAAACTGCCCAGAGGGGCTGCTCCATCAAAACATTTTGATATTTCCCAGGGTAAACCTGCAGAAGCCTGCCGGCTCTGAAGATCACGGGCGGTAATATCTATCCCGACCGTAACTTCGTCGAAGTAACGGGAGGCAAATTTTGCAGAAATACCCTTACCCAGTTTACTTATTTTTATAACAACCTCTACTTCGTATTGTATATTCTGTGAAAAATCAGGAAGAAAAAAAGGTTTATTGTTTTTCAGGATCGATGAATCGGGCTTAAGAAATACAACTGGTTCACCAGGAAGGGTCCATCCCATTTCAGCAGCATGTTTCCTGTAATTCAACCCGATACAGATAATTTTCATTTTAACCCTGAGTTTTTCCGAATGATCTTAATTTTATTTCAGTAAGCACTTTTTTCGTATACAGGGGAAAATCACCATTCATCATCCAGGAATAATATGCAGGCTCCTCATTAAATACTACATCAACCGGTTTGCCTTTATGTTTGCCGAAATTGAATATTTCCACGCCATTTTCATCCAGAATTATTCTTCCGGCAAAATCTACGTTACTGTTAAAAGAACTTACATCAGCAAGCTTATCAACATCATTTTCAAGATCTTCATATCTGTCGAGCTGGGATTTAAGAATTTCATATGTGGCTGCAGTATCAGCTTTTGAACTATGAGCATCAAGCAGATTTTTTTTGCAGTAAAACATATATGCAGCAGATAAAGTGCGTTGCTCTTTCTTATGGAATATCACCTGAACGTCAACATATCTTCTCTTTCTGAAATTGAAATCAAGGTTTACTCGAAGGAATTCTTCAGCCAGAACGGGAATATCGAATTTAATTGCATTATATCCTGCAAGGTCGCACCCCTCAAGAAAGAGAGCAAGTTTTTTAGCAACTTCTTTAAAAGTGGGGGCGTTCAAAACATCTGCATCTGTAATGCCATGTATAGCAGTAGTTTTTGGAGGAATTGCCATTTCAGGGTTTACACGTGTACTCATCCATTCCTCTTTGCCATTCGGACTGATCTTTAGAACAGAGAGTTCAACAATACGATCGCTTGAAACATTAATGCCTGTTGTCTCAAGATCGATAAAAGCCAGGGGACGTTTAAGGTTCAGATTCAATTCTCAGGCATTTATCATCATTGGCATAAGAAGCATCAGCAGATCTTCTGATTCATTGTCAGTTATCACTGGAAGGAAGAGTCCGGCTCTTGTAGGATCGGCGAGTTCAATCATAACATCCTGAGAAGCTATGTTAGCAAGAATCTCAAGAAGGAAGACTGATTTGAAACCGATTTCTATCTCTTCACCTTCGTACTGGCATTTTATTCTTTCATAAGCCGAAATCGAAAAATCGATATCCTGGGCTGAAACCATAACCTGGTTGCCCTTAAGCTGCAGCTTCACAAGATTACTTGCCTGATTTGAAAAAACTGATACTCTTTTGAGGGTATTGTAAAATTCCACTCTGTCAATAGTGATCTTCCTCGGGTTATTTTTGGGAATAACTGAATTATAATTCGGGTAATTCCCCTCAACAAGTCTGCAGACAACTTTGTAGTTGCTAAGATTAAAGAACGCATTCTTGTCATCAAATTCAACTGAAACAGGTCCCTCCTCTCTCGGAAGTATATTCTTGAGAAGTGAGGCAGGTTTTTTAGGCAGGATAAATGAGGCATTATCATCAGCATGTGCATCAGTTCTTTGATATCGAACCAGTTTGTGAGCATCTGATGCAACAAATGTAATCTTATCGGTTGAAGCTTCTACAAAAATACCACCCATTACCGGACGAAGTTCGTCATCTGCTGTGGCAAAAAGTGTTTTGGCTATACCAGCTAACAATACATCAGCATTAATTGAGAATACAATCTTTTTATCCTTTTTAATTGAGGGCAATGCCGGAAAATCAATACCATTCTGCCCAACAACATTGAATTTTCCATTCTCAGAGCTTATAACTACTGCCAGTGTCTCCATATTAATATCAAAAGTGAGAGGCTGTACCGAAAACTCCTTCAATGTGTCGAGTAATATTCTGGCAGGAAGTGCAATTGTACCATCTCCATCGGTATTTTCAAGTTTCATCCTTGTTATCAGCGTCGATTCAAGATCGGATGCAGTTATCTCAAGATCATTTCCTGAAAGGTTAAAAAGAAAATTATCGAGTATTGGAAGAGTATTCTTCGAACTGATTACCCTGCTTATAGCCTGCAGATGACCAAGAAGTTCCGAACTGGATACTACAAATTTCATACTGGTATCGTTTTAAGTTGATTTATTGATTTTAAAATTTTACTATTTAAGTCAAAATGAGGGAATTGAAGTCTGGTAACTGATCAATTCTCAATTACCAATATTACAAAAAAAAACTATTACCTCAAACTAAAATTTATTGCCTGAAGAAATATGATCTCTTCTTAATTAATGGGTCCACATCAAAATACCTCATTATAAAAAACTCATCGCTGTCCTGGATTTTACCAAGCAACCGGTCACTGTCGTTTATTTTATTTCCGTTTTCAAGAATAATCCTTTCCCATAAGGTAAGGATAATTTTACCTCCCCCGCTTTTATTCACGGTTATCCTGTACAGTGGTTCCCTGGATTCAATCTTCTTCTTTTCCTCGCCAGCGATTTCAAAAGCCCACGATTCGAAAGGGATCCATGTAAAATATGAGAGATACCGGGTGACAAGAGAAGAATTCCACCCGGTCAGATTTCTGTTCCTGTCTGAAAAAGTATACTGGCGGTTATTATTAACTATTGAAAACGAAGATGATGTGTCGGACAGGTTTTCAAATTCAACTGAACCAATCTCAGATGGAAGAAGATTGAACACTGAATAAGGCTGCCAGTATAATTTGTTCAGATTAAAAACAGAACCTATATCGCCCTCATAACCAGGAACATATACAATAAAAGGTTTAGACCGCTCTTTTATCTTCATAATATTGCCATATGCATTCACCCTGGTATTAAAGACCAGAAAAGATTTAAGAAGTTTTTTCCTCTGATATACCCTGACTTTAACAGGTTTGATCCNTTTTCCNGTGATTTCTGATGAAAATAATTCAGCAGAAACAGGTGATTTAATTTTTATCTCCTGCAATACTCNTAAAATAAACAGGACACCGCTTTTACGTGCTTCAATTTTTCCATCTATCAGCCAATTATCTCCTNCTTTCGATAAGGTTAATTTTTCTCCTTCCTTTGAAAACTCAATCTTTGTTATCTCCTGTTGAGGTNCGGTGGCAAATGAACTGTTGCTTTTTCCGAAAGGTTCTCTGCTCCTGAATAATATAAGCAGAAATAATCCTGCAATAGATGAAACTATGATTACTCTGATAATTATTTTATTCATTATCAACATCTTGTGTAAGCTCTTCTTCTGATATAGCTGTAAATCAATCCTGCGAAAATGATTAACATAATAGGTCCGGCAATATTGATTATCTGCCATTTAAGTTTTTCAGATTTTACCTTTGCGGAGTTAAGAAGACGTAATTTCAGCTCCCGTGATCTCAATTCCATGATACCTTTATCATCGACAAGATAATTCAGGCAGTTGACAAGGAAATCCTTATTCCCGAATATTTCACCCGTATATTTGTCAAGACCAAGAGGATACGGGATTTCCTCCAATCCTGACCTGCTGACTTCATTTCTGATTATATCCCCGTCGGCAATGACTATCATCTTTGTTTTCCTGCTTGTCGTTATGACCTTCAAAGTCTTTTCATCAGTAAGATTATTTATCATCCTGTTTTTAAAAGCGGACGTAAAAACTCCTTCCAGCAGAACCGCCACCGGCAAACTGGATCTATTAAAATCTTTTATATCTGGCTTCAATTCAGCTTCCTTAAGACTTATTATCAGGGGAGGTGAAACTGTCCGAGTGAAATTTGAAGTAGCAAGTAAAACGGTCTTCCTTATTGAATTGTCAAGACCTACTGTGTCGATATAATTGGTAAATTCCCCTTTTACTCTGTTCAGACTTTTTGTAATAGGGTGATTTGCCGATGGATTTAGCAAAGGATAATAGACCCATGGAACCGGAATAATCTGTTGACGTGTGTTCCCGTTCATCACTTTCATCCTGATACGCATACACTCCATATCCTGTACTAATACCGGGTTAACTCTTGCCCCATATCTGAACAGCTGATCTTCGATATTGAGCTGGCGGTAAAGAGCTACTGTATTACCGTAAATCAGACTATCAGAGTTAACAGATACCTCATCAAAAAGCCACAGGACCTTGCCTCCCCTCATAATGTATTGATCCAGAACCAGTTTATCAGACTCATTAAACTCCTTTTCAGGTCCGGCAATGATGACTGCTGCATATTTATCGAGTATTCCTGGCTTACCACCAATGATACCTCTGTCGACAGTGAAGAATTTGGCAAGATTGATTGTAATATCAGCCGTTTCAATTTCCGGAATTTCGTCATGCCCCTCAATAAATGCGATCTTATAAATAGTATCGGAACTGAGTGTAGCTATAGTTTGAATCATCTCATATTCCAATCCTTCAACAGAATGAATAATATTTTGCTCGTATGGGATTGAAGGATTATTCTTTAGAAAATTTACCGGCACTTCAATACCATTGCTGTTAACAATCATCCCGGGGAAAACTATCTTTTGTGCAGATCCCCCTTCCTCATCACCTGATTTAATATTTATAGGATTTAATCCCTTTTTGATAAGTGCCTTATATTGATTTTCCCTCTGTTTAATATCCTTTCCTCCTGAAGGATTGATAAATTCAAAATCTATTTTTCGTCCTGATGCAATTCTGAATTCATCAAGTGTCTCCATGACTGATCTTTTCAGCCTTTTCAGAGGGATTGGAATATCTCCTTCAAGGTATACCTGAATATAAATATCATTTTTTAAGCCTGACAGGATTTTACGGGTAGGAGTTGAGAGAGTGTATCTTTTATCTTCAGTCAGGTCAAGTCTTACTTTAATCAGGGAACTACTAAATACAACGAGAATGATTACTGCAACTACTGAAATGAATTGAGCCCAGCTTTTATATTTTATGCTTTTACTATTTACCACTT
>JGI20214J51088_10001437_pt1 | contig 16277 bp, 23 predicted proteins | sample WetSurMetagenome_FD_51088 | JGI IMG/M metagenome (IMG submission 51088) | reverse complement strand
TGCCAGGATGTTAATTGTCCGTTTCACGGCACTTTACCGGTGCGCGGCCAGGTGATCACCGGCAAAGTCGTGAGCGATCGAATGATGGGAACGGTCGTAGTTGTACGTAATTACCTGCACTACATCCGTAAATACAAGCGGTATGAAAAACGCAGCTCGAAGCTTCACGCCCATACCACTCCCTGTATCCAGGCGAAGGTTGGCGACATGGTGAAAATTGCTGAATGCAGACCGTTATCGAAGAGTACAACCTTCGTTGTTGTCGAGGTGCTTCAGCCATGAAAGCGAAGCAGTCTACCATTCCTCGAGCGCTTGCCACGGGAACGAGGCTTGCATGCGCCGATAATACCGGTGCAAGGACAGTACAGATCATTTCTGTCTTCGGCTACCACGGTGTCAGGCGCCGTCAGCCCAAGATGGGCCTCGGGGATCTATGCACGGCGAGCGTCCAGAAAGGTACCCCGGATATGCGTCGAAAGCTTGTGCGTGCTGTCGTAATCCGTCAGAAAAAAGAGATGCGCAGGCCGAACGGCATGCGGGTATCCTTCGATGACAACGCAGTTGTTGTAGTAGATGAGAAAAATGAGCCAAAGGGTACGGAGATAAAGGGTCCGATCGCCCGCGAGGTTGCGGAACGGTTTCCCAAGCTAGGCTCTATGGCAACGATTATTGTGTGAGGTGGAAGTATGGTACGAACCAAAAGCGAGCAGCCAAGAAAGCAGAGAAAGGCACGCTACCAGGCACCTTCACATGTGAAGTCCAAATATCTCAATGCCCCGCTTTCAGCCGCGCTCAAGGAAAAATACAAGAAAAAGACGCTGCGTGTGATTAAGGGTGATACCGTTAAGGTAACCCGGGGAGATTTTGTCGGCAACGAGGGACTGGTTGATGCAGTCGATACCAGGAAATCAAAAATTATTGTCCACGGTGTTTCATCAACGAAAGCAGATGGAACCGAAGTACCCAGATCCATCGATTCATCAAATGTCCAACTTACCAAACTGAATCTCAATGATAAACGACGTGAGGCAAAATTAGGGGAGGCTGAATAATGTCAGATCATCTGAAGCGATTGAATGCCCCGGACTCGTGGCATATTGCAAAAAAGACCACGAAATTTATCACGAAAACGGCTCCCGGACCGCACAACGCAAATGCTATGCCGATAGCGGTCTGGCTCCGGGATCACATGGGTCTTGCGCGGAATTTAAAAGAGGTCAAACAGATCCTTCATCAGAATGATGTAATTATCAATGGAAGACCCTGCAGTGACGCCAAGATGGGCATTGGTATCTTCGATATTATCTCATTGCCGAAAATCAACAAATTCTACCGCATTTTGCGTGACAAGAACGGTCGGCATGTTTCCATTGAGATAGATGCTGAGGCAGCAAAGACCCGCCTCTGCAAGGTTAAAAACAAGACCGTTGTCTCGGGGGGAAAGGTTCAGCTGAATATGAGAGATGGAGCCAACCTGCTCGCAGACAATACCTATAAAGCCGGTGACTCGATCGTTCTCTCACTTGAACCCGAAACAAGATTTAAAATTGTTGACCATTTCCCGTTTGCTGTCGGTAACATGGCAATGGTAATCGGGGGTCGTCATTCAGGCAAGGTCGCACGAATTGTTGAAATTGTCAAGATACCGGGCAGTGTGCCCAATAAGATTATCTTAGACGATGAGAAGACAAAGGCGCGGTTTGACACGATTGCCCCCTATATTTACATGGTAGGTAAACAGTCACCTGCAATAGCTTCCTGGGGGATTGAACAGTGACATCGATGCGCGATATCTACATCGACAAGATAGTCGTTCACATGGGAGTCGGCGAAAGTGGTGAAAAGCTGGTAAAAGCTGAAAACATCATGAAGTCGATTACCAAACAGACCCCCATCAGGAGTATTGCACGGATGACTCAGCCGGCATTCTCCATACGAAAAGGTGCCCCGATCGGGTGCAAAGTCACCCTCCGTGGAAAACCAGCCAGGGATTTTTTCTCGACATCAATTGGGATCATCAATAAAACGGTCTTTGAGAGCCAGTTCGATAAGAGCGGAAATATCTCATTTGGTATCGAAGAACACACTGATTTCCCCGGCATGTCCTACGATCCTCAGATTGGTATCTTCGGCATGGACGTGAATGTGGTGCTCGAACGCAAGGGAATACGGATCACCCGCAGACGCATGGAGCAGAAAAAACTCCCGGCAAAACAGCGCGTGAAAAAAGAGGATGCGATTGCCTTTCTCAAGGATCAGTATCAGGTTGAGGTGCGCTAATGGCTGGAGAACAGAAAAAGATCTATGGTCGCGGTGCGAACGAATGTAAGATGTGCGGGCGTAAACAAGGGCTTGTGCGCAGGTATCATATTATGTTCTGCAGGCAGTGCTTCCGTGAGTGGGCCCGGAAAATCGGATTTAAAAAGATGAGCTGAAGGTGAATGCACAATGACACGAAGTAATCCAATAGCAGACGGAATGTGTTCCATAAAAAATGCCGGTGACACAGGCAAGTCCGTGTGCATCATCGAACCAGCAAGTAAACTACTCGGCGCGATGCTCGGCATTATGCAGAACGCCGGTTATATCAGCAGTTTCGAATTCATTGATGATGGCAGAGGCGGACAACTCAAGGTTCATCTCACGGGTAAAATTAACCGTTGTGGTGCAATAACTCCGAGATTTTCGGTTACTACAGAGGAGATGGAATACTGGGAGAAGCAGTATCTCCCCGGGAAGAACTTCGGGTTGCTTATACTTTCCACTTCACGTGGTGTAATATCACACGAGCAGGCCAGGGAAGATGGTATTGGCGGCGAACTGCTCGGGTATGTTTATTAGAAGGTGCGAGATCATGTCATCAATCAGAGTAGTAAAAATTCCGGAAGGTGTGAAAGCACAACTGGATGGGTCGCAGCTTCGAATTACAGGACCAAAAGGGCAGCTCTCACGTAACATGAGGTTCCCCCAGGTAATGATAACCTGCAGGGGAAACGAGGTTACCATTTCAACGGACTCGAAGAGGAAAGAGATAACGGCAATGGTTGGGACACTTGAGGCACATACCAAAAACATGTGCCGCGGTGTCAGTGACGGGTTTGAGTACCATATGAAAATGGTATACAGCCATTTCCCGATCCAGCTGAAACTTCAGGCAAACAGGCTTGAGATTGCCAACTTCCTTGGTGAGAAGAAAGCACGTTACGCGCGGATTGAACCGGGGGTTGCGGCAAAGATAGCGAATGATGAGGTTATCCTGACCGGAATCGACCGTGAAATGGTCGGTATCTCAGCATCCAACATTGAGCATGCTACCCGGATCCGCAACCGTGATCCACGAGTCTTCCAGGATGGTATCTATATTGTACAGAGGGGGTGAGATCGGTGACCACTGAAATCAAACGGTTAATCCAGGTCCGTGCAGACAAGGGAGCAGGTTTTAAGCGTGACGGATACGGCAAAAAAAGGCAACTTTCCGACTCATGGAGAAAGCCCCGTGGACAACATAACAAACAGAGAGAACAGAAAAAGGCAAAAGGTGCACTTCCAAAACCGGGTTTCGGAAGTCCGGTCGCGGTACGTGGAATGCACCCGAGCGGCTTTTTCGAGATTCTGCTCTTCACAGTTAAGGATCTCGAGGGAATCGATCCAAAGACTCATGCAATCCGTATAGGTGCATCAGTTGGAGAGCGTACGCGTCTTGGGCTTCAGGAAAAGGCGCTTGCTGCAGGTTTCAAGGTGCTGAATGCCCGCACTGTAAAGAAAGAGCCGGAACAGGAAAAGGCCGGGAAACCAGCAGCGGTCGAAGAGAAAAAGAAGAAGGAAGAAAAGAAACCCGCACCTTCCGCTGCAAAAGCTGTGGCAGTCACCGCCAAGAAAGATACAAAGAAGGGAAAGAAAACACCAGGGGCAGAAGAGAAAAAGTCTTCGGCAGAAGAGAAAAAATCTCCAGCAGAAGAGAAAAAGCCCCCGGCAAAAGAGAAGAAACCGGTAAAGCCGAAAGCTGAACAAGTGGAAAAACCTGTCAAAGAAACAAAGGAAGCAGTTCCTGTAAAAACTACCAAAAAACCTGCTAAACCAAAGACAGAANCTTCCAACGAAGCAAAGCCTGCGGCAGTCCCAAAATCCAAGGCAAAAAAGAAGACCGAGTCAGAGGTGAAGAAAGATGAGTGATGTCGCCAGCCAGAAACGCATCGTTGCCGCATTATTAAAATGCGGTGTCAATCGTGTCTGGTTTGACCCGGAACGTATCCCTGATATAGAGAATGCAATCTCCCGCGAAGATTTACGGGGACTTATCACCGATGGTGCAATCAAAGCTCATCAGAAGAAAGGTGTAAGCCGGGGCAGAGCCCGTTCCCGGATCGCAAAAAGGTCATACGGGCACCGCAAGGGTGCGGGAAAAAGGAAGGGTGCAGCAGGCGCCCGTAATCCGAGCAAAACAGCCTGGGTCCAGAAGATCCGCGCTATACGAAAAGTGCTCGTTGAACTCCGCGATGCCGGTACAATTGACCGGCATTTATACCGCATAATGTACCGGAAGGCAGCCGGGGGACAGTTCAGGAGCGTTGCGCATATGAAAGCGCAGATGGAGATCCTCGCAGGGAGGATGAAGTAAACATGGCAACAGGATCACGGTATTTTGTTCCCTTCAGAAGACGAAGAGAGGGCAAAACCGATTACTACAAGCGGACAAGGCTCGTCGTTGCAGATGCACCCCGGATGGTTGTGCGCAAGACAAACCGGCACATCATTATCCAACTCGTTACAGCAGAGATGGATGGCGACCGTACACTCGTTGCAGCAAATTCTGCAGAGCTGGAAGCATTCGGATACAAAGGATCAACATCCAACACACCGGCAGCATATCTGACCGGCATGCTCTTTGCCGTAAAAGCGAAAAAAGCAGATCACAGCAGGGCTATTCTGGATATCGGGCTTAACCGCGCAACACCCGGTGCCCGGGTCTTTGCAGCGCTCAAAGGTGCTGTCGAAGCAGGACTTGAAATACCCTATGGGGAGAAGATCCTCCCAACTGACGACCGTGCAAAAGGCGCACATATTGCCGCATACAATAAAAATGCCAGTGATATTGTTACGATTGTCGAACAGGTGGCTGACGCCATAAAAAAGGAGCTGGTGTAAATGGCTTACGAAAGAGAAGAGTGGCGCCCGGTCACCGGTCTTGGCAAACTTGTCGCATCGGGAGAAATCAAAAGTATCGATCAGGTACTTGAAAGCGGGAGGCCGATCAAGGAACCTCAGATCGTCGATATGTTCCTTCCCGATCTCGAAGATGAAGTTCTTGATATTGCCATGATGCAGCGAATGACTGACTCAGGGCGGCGTGTACAATTCCGTGCTGTTGTCATCGTTGGCAACCGGAATGGTTATATCGGTTTTGGTCAGGGCAAAGATGTCCAGGTTGGTAATGCGATTAAGAAGGCGATCGTCAAGGCGAAAATGAATATTATCAAGGTACAACGGGGTTGCGGCAGCTGGGAATGCGGCTGCGATGTTACTCACTCTATACCTATGCAGGTACAGGGGACCGCAGGCAGCGTCCGTGTTACTCTCAAGCCCGCACCTCAGGGTATTGGACTTGTTACCGGAGATATCAGCAAAAAAGTGCTTGAGCTGGCAGGTATCAAGGATGTGTGGACTTTTGCACGCGGGCAGACACGCACTACCATCAACTTTGCAAAAGCTACCTTCAACGCTCTCAATGAAACCAATATGATCAGGACAGGGAGGTTGCAGTAAATGTTTGCCGTTGTTCAGGTCAGAGGAGTTGTGAAAACACGGCGTGACATCAAAGACACCCTCAAGATGCTGCGTCTTCATCATATCAATCACTGCGTGCTCGTGGCGAATACTCCTGAAAACCTTGGTATGATCCGGAAGGTGAAGGACTATGTTGCCTATGGCGAAGCGGATGCATCAACTATTGAGACACTGCTGCTGACACGCGGCAGAGTCGTAGGTGATGCCCCACTCACCGATGAGTATCTCCGATTAAACTCGACTTACAGCAGCATTTCTCAATTTGCGGAAGCTCTTGCGAGTGAAGAAACGAAACTGCGTGAAATTCCAGGACTGAAACCCGTATTACGCCTCCATCCTCCGCGGAAAGGATACAAGACTACGAAGCGTACATTCCCTCAGGGTGGAGCGCTTGGCTATTATGGTCAGGAGATCAATACTCTCCTTTATAAGATGAGGTGATGCAGGATGCCAACCAATAAACGTTCAAAGTACCGCGGATCACGGACATGCGGCGGCGGCACCCATAAAAACCGGCGTGGTGCCGGTAATCGTGGAGGCCGGGGTCGCGCCGGCATTAACGCTCACCACTTTGTGAAGTGGTATAAAGAGATGGGAGGACCTGTCTTTGGAAAGGATGGTTTTTCGAATAGTTCCCAGGTTACCATTACGGTAATGGATGTCGGGATTATCGACCAGATAATACCGTCCCTCCTGGCGCAAGGCATAGCGAAGAATGATGGAGATGCCATCGTGATCAATACCGCTGATATGGGCATTTGTAAAGTGCTGGGCAGCGGAAAAGTCACAAAAAAGCTGAATATTTCCGCGCAGGCATTTTCCGAATCAGCCAAGATAAAGATCGAGAGAATGGGTGGAAAGACGCAAATCGTCTGACCTGACCTGTAAATTTTTGGTGAAACAATGGGAAGCCTGCTGGATCGAATGGAACCCCTGCTCGCTGCGATGCCCGCAGTCAGGAGTCCGGAGGGACATGTCCATTTCAAGAATAAACTGATCTGGACTGTTGCAATATTGATTCTGTATTTTGCCCTGACGAATATTCCTATTTTCGGTCTCGCACCGACGAGTCAGGATTTATTTGCCGCGTGGCGTGCACTCCTTGCAGGGGCAAGTGGTTCAATTGTTCAACTTGGTATCGGACCAATCGTTACCGCATCCATCGTGCTCCAGCTGCTCAAAGGAGCAGATATTCTCCACATTGATACAAGCGAAACGCGCGGACAGGTCATGTACATGGGTCTCCAGAAGATCCTTGTTATGGTCATGATTGTCGTTGAAGCTGCCCCGAACCTTATAGGGGGTTTCCTTCGGCCTGATCCGGTGATCGCCCAGCAATTCTTTGGTGGCAACCTCTTTGCCGTATCGTTCCTCATCTTCATCCAGGTCTGTATCGGGGGTCTCCTGATCTTTTTCATGGATGAAGTGGTGACAAAATGGGGGATCGGTTCCGGCGTCGGTCTTTTCATCATCGCCGGTATATCCCAGGCGCTGGTTAACGGGTTTATTCAGTGGGCGGCAGTTGCCGATCCGTATCCTGTCGGGTTTTTCCCCCGGCTCGTTGCCATCGGTCTCGATGGGGCAAGCTATCTCACGTACTTTGGCAGGGATATGCTTGCATTTGTTACAACAATTGCAATTTTCCTGGTCATTGTTTATGTCGAATCAACCCGCATCGAGATCCCGCTTGCCCATGCTCAGGTGAGAGGTGCACGGGCACGTTTCCCGGTGAAACTCATCTATGCAAGTGTCCTGCCAATGATCTTAGTCAGGGTATTGCAAGCGAACATCCAGATGATTGGCATGTTCCTCTCAAATATCGGCATTACAATACTGGGGACATTTGTTGGTACTGAACCAATTAACGGTATCATGTATTACCTGAATCCAATCAACGGTCCCAACGATTGGATGTGGTGGTCTACCGCAACCCTTCATCCCCCATGGCAGATCATGCTACGTCTCGGAGTTGACATCACATTCGTTGTAGTCGGCGGTGCAATCTTTGCGCTCTTCTGGATAAAAACAGCCGGCCTGGATTCAAAAGATGTTGCCCGGCAGATCCAGTTATCGGGCATGTCCATTCCCGGTTATCGCCGGAACCCGCAGGTACTTGAAAAGTATCTCGACCGGTATATCCCGCGGGTTACTGTCATAGGAGGTGTTTTTATCGGTGTGCTCAGTGTGATTGCGAACCTCTTTGGTGTGATTGGAGGTGTGAGCGGAACAGGCCTGCTCCTGACAGTAAGTATCACCTATCGTCTCTACGAGGAGATTGCAAGCCAGCAGATCATGGAGATGTACCCGTTCATGCGGACGTTCTTTGGAAAAGAATGAAGATTGTGGAAGGGGTTAGGATGGATGGAAAAAAGGTTATCATAACCGGAGTACCGGGTGTCGGCAAAACGACGGTTGTCAACGAGGCATTAAAAAAAATCAAACAGGAAGGTGTCGAGTACAAATCCATAAATTTCGGCACTTTCATGTTTGAGGTCGCCGTGAACGATAAAATAGTACAGGACCGCGATCAGATGCGCACGCTGGACCGTACGGTCCAGAAACGTCTGCAACAACGTGCGGCACAGGCAATTGCAAAGATCCCGGGCAACGTACTTATCGATACGCATGCTTCAGTCAAGACGCCGAAAGGTTATCTTGCCGGATTACCGGATTGGGTGCTGCGCGAGATTATGCCAGATAGTATCGTTCTTGTCGAAACAGATGAAGACCAGATTCTGATGCGGCGTCTGACAGATGAAACAAGGTCCCGGGACAAAGAGGGTTCGAGATCGATAGCTGAGCACCAGCAGTTCAATCGATCTATTGCTGCCGCGTATGCCATGCTCACCGGCTGTACGGTAAAGATCGTGATAAACGCCGATTTCCTGCTTGATCGTGCAGCAGATGATATGGCAGCAGTACTCAGGTGAATATATGGATCTGGGAAAAATCTGGGATAAATACGGGATTTATATTGCCCTTGGCTTTATGATGCTGATGATGTTTTCCTATAGCGTCACGTGGCTGAAAGTGGGAATCGGGCAGGGAATTGATACTGCCTTCTCCCCATTGATTGACGGGTTAAAGATTCCCTTTTACATCCTCATAGTAATCCTTTCTGCGCTCACGGGATTATACTCCTCCATCATCCAGAAATACACGATAGATTACGAGAAGATGACTGAGACGCAGGAAAGAATGAAAGAGTTCCAGAAAGAGTATCGTGAAGCGCAACTCTCTCAGGATGAGAAAAAAATCAAGAAGATGGATGTTAAAAAAGACCGGGTAATGCGTGAACAGCTTGAAATGTCCCAGAACCAGTTCAAGCCGATGGCATATATCCTGGTACTTACAGTACCGATCTTTTTCTGGCTGCTCTACCGTCTCAATGAAGTACCCAGCACTATCACAATGCCCTATACCGGTCTCCAGAGTCTTCTTGCACCGGTGCTCTGGGTTATCCCGGCATGGATGATATGGTACATGATATGTTCCATAACATTAAGCCAGGTTATAAGGAAATCCTTAAACATCGGGGGCCTTTGATGAGGATTACCGTGAGCGGGCTTCCCGGGAGCGGGACGACCTCACTCTCACGGTACCTCTCAGAATGTCATGGTTTTTCGTTGATCTCTGCCGGAGAAGTTTTCCGCCAGCTCGCACAGGAACACAATATGGGACTGGCAGAGTTCGGTCAACTGGCACAGGAAAACCCGGCTTTTGATTTGATGATCGATGCACGGCAGAAAGAGATTGCCGGGCAACAGGACAACATCATTATCGAGGGCAGGCTTTCTGGCTGGATGGTCAGGGATGCAGATCTCAGGATCTGGCTCTTTGCCCCGATAAGTTGTCGGGTAAAACGCATCGTTTCCCGGGATCATATTGCAGATGAGAAGACTGCCGAACATATAACCATCGAGCGGGAAGAATGCGAAGCGGGACGGTATCAAACCTATTATAACATTGACATCAACGACCTCTCAATATATCAGATTATCCTGAACTCTGAACACTGGAGTGTTGAAGAACTCGGCTCGATTATTGATACTGCAATCATGCAGCTGAATGCTCATGAAGCACCATGATTTTTTTCTGGTCATACGACAGATTATCATTATCTCATGATCGGATACCCTGTTTTTACCAGGCTTCCGAAGAGAAAACAGGAACGGGGATTTGTGGTACAGTGGGAAATGACATTGCAATCCGGGTCGTCAATTCATGGGATGAGGGGGAGATCGCAGAATTGTACCGTGCCGGAGGTTGGTGGAAGGAGGAGTACGATCAGAAAGAGATCCCCGGTTTGATCAGGGGCAGCTTCCTGTTTGCTATTGCCGTCGACAGGAAAACCGGTCATGCTATTGGTATGGGAAGAGTGATCTCCGATGGAATCTCTGATGGATATATTCAGGATCTCGTTGTACTTCCCGAATACCGGAAAACCGGGATTGGAACACAACTTGTTTCACTCCTGGTAAAAAAATGCATTGAACAGGGTATTTCCTGGATCGGTCTTATAGCGGAACCTGATACTGAAAAATTTTACCTGCCCTTAGGTTTTCACCCGATGAAGGGATATGTTCCTCTCATCTTCCGGAGTGAAACATGATCCTCTCTCAGGAAGATTTTAAACCCGTTACTCTTGCTGATCGGGTATTTTTCGAGCAGCACTATATGCAGTATCCACAGACGCACAGTGATAATACCTTCACAAATATGGTCTGCTGGAATCATTACGCACACTATCAGTTTACGTATGTGAAAAAAAATGTCATTATCGCGAGCACAATCGATGATGTCACCAGGTTCCGCCCCCCCATTGGTCCAAGGGATCCCGAACTTCTTCGATCGTTGTTAAAGCTGGCATCCGATATCAGCGACAATGAACCCCTAGTACTGATTGATCCTGACACTGCACGCTGGATGCGGGAAATCTGTCCGGGTCTTAACCTTGTTCCGGATCGTAATCATTTTGAATACGTATACTGCTCATCAGACCTTGCCGAACTTCCCGGGAAGAATTACCTGACAATCCGTCGGCAGATAAACAAGTTCCGTCGAAGCTGCACAAGCGTTGTAGAGCCTATCAGTAAGGAAAACTGGGAGGAAGTAAAACGGTTTCTGATCGAATGGTGTGAATGGAAGGGGTGTGAAAATGACAAGGTACTTGCTCATGAAAAGGAAGCAGTTTTTTTTGCTATTGATCATTTCAACGAACTGCCGATTCAGGGATTGATCATAAGGGTCTTTTCAAAAATCGGTGCAATGTCCCTCTTCGAACCCCTTAATGCGGATACCGCATTGGTACATTTCGAGAAGGGACTACCCGAATGCGAAGGGATCTATAAAGTGATCAATACTGAAACCGCAGCATTTCTCTCGAAAAAATTTACCTACCTCAACCGGGAAAGCGATCTTGGAATTGGAGGGCTTCGTGAAGCAAAATTGCGATATCATCCCCATCACATGGTCGAAGTTTATTCCCTGAAGATGGATTCTTAAAAAACACAGAGATGATAACCCGCTTTATCGGAAAAAATCCTGTTTTTCTGGATGTATTCGATAGAGTATTTATTGGTAAAGCCAAACGCTTTTTTATTGGATAATGCTGTACATTTCTCTTGTATTGTGGTTTTCTTCATTCCAGAAGCGTGGTAAAAGTCCGGAAAGGTGCTTTGAAAATTCACCGGTATCCTGCTCAATTTTTTAATGCATTCTCACCCGAACATTTCCCTAAAACAGAGATACACCCCTCAAATCTTTCAGGTGGATAATTGGAAGGTAAGATCTTGTTCTCATTTCTACTGTGCCTTCCGGTTCTGCGAAAAAATGTTTCAAAATTGTGTCAGACCATTGCCAGGTATGCCATGATACCCTGTGCAATAATATTAACGGCGATCGCAGCAACCAGCATACCGAGGACTTTTCCCATAATATCGGTTACAACCTCGCCTAAGACTCGCTGGATTTTCTCGGAATAGTAGAGGACCAGCCAGGTGGCGATGAGAGAAAGAGTAATGGCAATGAACGGGACAAGAAGGCCATAATCTTTTGACAGGAGCATTACCGTCGTTATAGCACCCGGCCCGCACAGAAGCGGGGTTCCGATGACCACTCCTGCAGCTGTTGCTGAATGCTCTTTACAATGACCGATCTCGATTCCAAGTGCCTCCTGAATCCCGAGAAGGAAAAGAAGAATCCCCCCGGCAATCTGGAAGCTGGCCATATTGAGCCGGAAGATATCAAAGATCATCTTATTGAAAATTAAGAAGAGGTACATCAGTCCACCTGCAACGGCGACGGCGATGAATGCCTGTTTATGGATTTCCGCAGGTTTCTGGCCTTTGGTCATTGCCGCAAAGATGGGCACGGACAGAATGGGGTCAAGGATGATGAACAAAGCGGCAAATGCATAGATGATTTCCGAAAGTATGTCCGCCATGGTCTGAATTAAGGTATTGGCTCTTGTAGTGGATAAAATTGAGGGATATAGCGGTTGGGTGAATGGATTCGCTTTTTTAGAACAAATTTCCTAGACGATAAAATATATAAGAAGGATTGCAGCAGTGGAGAGCGCTCCTGCGGCGGATATAATACGGGCTCTGGTTTCTGTCACAAGGACCCACGAGGCAAGACAGAAAAAGATGTAGGGGATCAGGGTGGTGATAACGGAAATTGTTGCAAGCTGGTCAAAATGATTCGAAAAGAGCAGGAGAATCGCGCTTATCGCACAGCCTGCAATTAACGCAACGGCTGGTGTACCCCGCGGGGTCAAATCCTGGATTTTCGGAATGGAAAACCGGGATGACATGGACTGAAGAATGCGGGAAGTCCCGATTATATAGGCATTGATGGCAGAGAGCATCGCCACTATTCCAATTATTGCAACAAAATCCCCTGAACGATCGAAAATGATCGCTGCCGCAGAGGCAATTGGGGCAGGAGAGGCAGCAAGCACGTCCACACCAACACTGCCAATAAGTGCAACATTGAGAAGAAGATAGACGGATACCACAATTCCCATGACGATGATCAGTGCTCGCCGGATAAGTTTTGGGTCATGGGTCTCATCAACCGGGATTGCGCTGATTTCAAAACCGGTGAAAGGCCAGTATACTATAATGATCGTTGCGAGGAAACCTGTTACAGTGACAGGAGTATGAGGGATGAAATTATCAACATTAATCGAGGGAATAAGCAGAACAGCGATGATCACAAGAGGAATAATCTTGATCGTTGTAAGAATATTTTCAGTCATCCCCGAAAGAGAGATACCACTGATGTTAATCCAGCAGAAAGCACCAATTATGGCAATCTCGATGAAAAGCACATTTGAAATGCCGAAATAGGATAAATACTGACCTATCCCTGCTGCAATGGTCGAGACACCGAATATTGAAGAGATGAGGTACAGTATGATGAGTGGTACAGCAATTCTGTTGCCGAATACTGAACTGAAAAGCGAAAAAAAACTATTGGATGATGAAAACCTGAATGACACATATGCAAGGGAAAGAAGAACGCAGGAAGCGGATATGGCGACAATTACCCACGCGAGGATCGACCATGGGCCGCTCAGTTTCGCAGCCACTCCGGGTACTACAAAGATCCCGGAACCAATGGTTCCTCCTACCCCGAGGCTGACGAGTTCAAACAATCCCAACGATCGTTTGTACTTTCCTGCCTCTCTCATGTATCCTCTTTCATAGTTGCATTAAACAAAATTTATAATAGCCGGTAATCTCCATTGTCAGCTATATCTGGCTCTTCTAAAAAAGGATTTTGATGAAGGGCTTAAAAGGTGTGAATTTCTCATGGCAAAAGCAGCAATCACGTCAAAAAAGAGTGGTGCGAATACGAAAAAACCGGTTGCAGCAATAACAAAAACTGCTGCAGCGACAAAAAAAATTTCCACCACCTCGGGCAAAGCGGCAGGAAAGAAAACTTCACCANCAGCAAAAAAAGGTGCGGTCTCAAAAAAACCGGTGAAAAAAAATAAAGAAAAATCTCTTTTACGCTACAAGTGCAGGGTCTGCGGGTACGTCTATTCACCACTTCGCGGGGAGCCGCATAATGGTATTCCTACCGGCACTCCCTTTGAGGATCTTCCTGATACCTATCTTTGTCCGGTATGTGGATTTCAGGGAAAAGGCAAAGTCGGAAAGTGGGGCTTTGACGAGTGGAGGCCAACACGCTACATCTGCTCCATGTGCGACTATATCTATGATGAAAAACGCGGGGAACCACATCGTGGAATCAAAGCAGGCACAAAATTCGAAGATCTCCCGGAAGATTATGTTTGTCCTGTATGTGCAACAGATCCAAAAATCGTTTTACGGTATGGGAATGTTCTCAAACAGGGTTTCTCACCTTTGTATGAGTAATGAATTTACTCCATTCTATCTTTTTTAAAAGTATTGCACTCTATGAAAGCCCTTATGTATGTCTCATCGAAATACGTCCTTAGGATGAGGATTACGTCATCATCTAATTTTTTTGGTTCTCATAATCTCACTGGACGGAGCTGATTCCCGGTTTTTAGGGAAGATGTGATTCAGGATTATTCACAACAATCTATAGATACCATGACTCAACGGGGTTTTACGGAACTTATCCGGCAATTTTTTCTGTGACTGCAGAAGTCAAGAGTTGTGATCTCTTTAAAGGAGTCTTTCTGATCTTCTTGATCGGAGCACGCAATTATCCGGTAGAGTTCAGTTCCCGCATCTATCTATAAACCTCCCGGCAGTTTATTTAACAACTATCGGGTTTTTTTCATGTTCTTTCCTTCCTTAAATCGAACTGGATCATCTCCTTTATAAGAGTGACTGGTTTCTGTCGGATGAGGTGAAGAACAGAACTCTTCAAATTCAGAAGAATGTTCAATCTTTATTTTAAAGAATACCCGGAAATGATGGCAAAGGTGAAAAAACATACTTCGGCTGTTCGAAGACAAAAGGATCGGTCGATGATCTCAATCGCAAAATAATCTCCTTGACAGATTTTCAAAGGAATATGCTATTGACTTTTCACTTAATTGCAGGGAATATGAGAAAAAGAGATTCTCGCATCCTGGAAAAAATTAGCCATTGCGCCTGAAAAGACAAAAAAAAAATTAGATAAGTTTGAAGATTGGGTGGTTTTCTGCTTTGCACTCGATACCCAGTTGACGGGTAGCCTCAAGNACAGTTATATCCGTATAGGCTTGTGCAGTGATCATTGCTTCTACGTTCTCAATTGGACCGTACATTATGAGGTCTGCTCCGAGCGTGCTTGCAATCATGTTGCAACCGATATCGGGAGCTGACCATGCTGCCTGCTTGATGCCCTCAATGCCACCAAGGTAGTGGTGAGACATCTGCTGGAGGAGGAGATCTTTGCCTTTATATCCTTCGGCAAGAACTGACGGGGTTTTGCTTGTTCCTTTCCAGCGTTTGAGCCATGTCCAGGATACGGTCATATTGTGGTATGCACCACCGGTTGGGTAACCATGGATTGCCTTACAGGCGAGGATCTCACGGTATGAACCGCCAGAGCCAAGACCGAGAGGAGTTGCTGCTGTATCAAGAATCGGTCGCTTGATCCCACAATATTCCGCAATCTCAAGCATCCCCTTGGTCTGTCCGGCAACGCCACCTTCAACGAGCACTTTTTCCCTGCCGACAACGGATGGGTCAGCAGGGTTGAAGGCGAGGACAATAGCTGCATCAACATCACTGTTCTTCAGTGCTTCAATGCTCTCGGGAAGGATCGAACCATTGATCGAGTTGTAGATCGCACGGTGGGCAAGCCCGACATCAGTCACGTACTTGCATGCATGGGCAAGTGCCTTAGGAACTGACGAGTCCATCAGGAATGCGGTCTTGTTGTCAATGCTGTCGAACCAGCTGATATAACTCTCAAATGCTTCTCCGTATTCCGCAATTATCTGGATAAAGTGCGGGATACCGGTCAGGTCAGAGAGGACCTGGCAGCGGTTCCAGAGCGCCTCTGCCTTTGCCTTGTCGATCTTTCCAGTCTTGTCGTCAAGCACAACTTCGTGCTTGTTATAGAAGATTGAGGCACCCAATACCGTGGGGTACTCGCCGGGCTGTCCACCGATCTTTGTGCCGTTGAAGTCCCAGACACTCTGTTCTTTTTCAAATTTGAACATGTTATTTTACACCTCCTTATACCAATGTCATCAATTTCTGGTACAAAAACAACAGCATCACAAATACGGTCAGTCCTGCTACCAGGCCGTAGAGTATGCCGATATCTCGTCCGATCTTTCTCCCAACACGCTGTGCAACCTCAGCATCGACGAACTCGAGCTGCTTCTCGATCTTGTCGAGTCTCTTCTCAATTTCGAGGAACTGGGGATTTGCACCTGCGGCAGCAGTCTCAACGCCACCTGCAGCTTCCTTAACCTCGACAACAATGGCATCGGCAGCGAACGCACCCGGATCGCGGGCTTTCAGTTCGTTGATTTTTGCCTTGATTGCGTTGAG
>JGI20214J51088_10001436_pt1 | contig 16281 bp, 13 predicted proteins | sample WetSurMetagenome_FD_51088 | JGI IMG/M metagenome (IMG submission 51088) | reverse complement strand
CGCACAGGATCGATGTTTCTTGGCAAGGATGGATCAATGATTGAAAACAGAAATAAAATTCACTCTTATGTATGGTCTGTACTTCCCGATGGCATGGTAAGAGAACTCAGATATAATCTCAAAGGTGAAGAAACTGTAATGAACCCCTTCTGTCCTTTCTATGAACTGAGATTTACATATAACGAAAATGGATTTACTACCAGGATGGCAAATTTCAAAGCCGATACTCTTTATAACTGTACTGCGGAGAACTGTGGCGATATAGGTGTTTCCTATTTCACTTTTGCACCTAATGTCAATGGCGATCTTGAATCATTTTCAGTATTTAATGTAACAGGACAGATGTCAAATCTTTATTGGGGATGGTCGAAGAGGCTAAACAAATATGATGAGAACGGCTATGTTCTGGAAACAAGATTGTTCGACCAGGATAATGAATATGTAAAAGGAAAACTAATCCCTGTTAACCAGTATACTTATGATAATCATGGTGCACTTATTGAGACTAAAAACCTGGATAAGGACGGAAATCTGATTAACAGTCCGGATAACGGAGTAGCAATTATTCAGTATAAATATGACGAAAAAGGAAACCGTACCGAGACAATAAATCTCGATAAGGACAAAGTTCCTGTAAAGGTATAATGACTTTGATTCTGATAAAAGATGAAAAAGCTGGTTAATTCAATATTTTCCCTGGTTTTTATAAGTATGGTGATATTATCATCATGCAAGGAGAAGAAGCAGGTGACCAAAACGGAGGAAAGCAGGCAGGAAATCGTTCAGCCTGCTGCAAAACCTTCTGATGTTAAAGTTGGAAATGAAACCGCATTGCTGCTGAAAGACCTAAAGGAAAATGGTGACTATGTGAACAGTAAGAACTATCCTTCCTTAATAAAGGCGTCAATAGTCAACGAGAGCCTGGGTAAAAACGTGCTAGTTGTTGATATCAGGCCTGCAAAACAATATTCAGAGGGTCATATCAGGGGAGCTGTGAACAAAAGGTTTGAAGACCTGCCCGTTTATTTTGAAATGGGGATTAAACCGTTTGAGTTTGATAAGATTGTCCTGGTGAGTGAAGACGGACAGGTATCGTGTTATGCAACTTGCCTGCTCAGACTTATGGGTTATGGAAATGTTTATTCGATGAGATGGGGCATGAGTGCATGGAATGATAGTTTTGCAAAGGAAGGCTGGCTTAAGGGTATCTCCGGAAAGTTTGAATCAAAACTTGAGAATAAAGTTAATGAAAGACCAACATCACTGGTTATGCCTGAGCTGAAAACCGGACTCTCAAAAGGATCTGAAATTGGTACGGCAAGATTTAAAAAGATTTTTCAGGAAGGAACTGATAATATCCTTGTTACCTCTGATGAGGCATTCAGCGATCCGGGGAAATACTACATAATCAATCTTGAAAGAAAAGACAAATATGAGGATGGCCATATCCCCGGCGCGGTCAGATACAAGCCGGAAGGAACTCTGAGCTATGTTGAGGAAATGGGATCAATTCCTGTTGATAAACCTGTTTTGGTATACTGCGGCACAGGGCATAACTCAGGATTTGCCACTGCCTATCTCAGACTAATGGGCTATGATGCACATACCTTAAAATATGGTAACAATGGCTTTATGCATGACAGGATGATTAAACAGAGAACACTTCTGTCATGGCTTCCTTTTGGCTCAGAGGATGTGAATAATTTTGAAGTAGTAAAATAATTTTTCTGTTTTCTTTTCAATAGCTGCTGGCTAAAGACAACAGATATTGAAAGGGTTATAGATCTATTGCCATTGGCTTCAGCCAGCAGCAGATGAAAGCATCATTGGTTAAATTTTTCAGGGTTTTTGATTTAAAGCAGAAAGTAAAGTTCTGTAAATTTTTTGTTGGATTTCTCTATTGCCGTTGGCTTCAGCCAACGGCAATATGATAAATAAAAAAAGGGCTTTAGCCCATTTGTTGTTTTGGAAAAGACCCTGAATAATTTTTTTTATATGCAGAACCTGCAGAATATACTTATTGAAGATCTGTTCCCGGTAAAGTATCTTGCTGAAGTCGGTATTTAAGAACTTCATTATCAGGATTATTGGTCAGGATATAAATATTCCTGCACCCCATCTGACTGAGTAGCATCCAGAATCTTGCTGATAAAGCCGGGTCAGCAGAATAAATCAAAACCGGACCAGAATGGCTTCGTATGCTTTTTACAGATTCTCTGGTCAGAAGAGAATCCGAAGCGACATTACGAATAACGCCTGTAATTCCTTCAGGTGCTGCAACCCTGTCAATACAAAGTATCATACTATTTCCGCCTAATTTTAATATCTGTTCAGAATTTATTGTGTTTGAATGGATTAATGAAGGAGCTGCCCATTTTTTTGAATCACTTTTAAAATGATTAAATCCTGTTGACCTGATCAGAACCAGAATCAAAACGGGAAGAACTACAATCAGGACAATACGATATTTTTTAAACAGGTTCATCATTTTCAGCTTTAGACTTTTGACTTTTGACTTTGGACTTTTGACTTTTGACTTTCTTACTCACATCCACCATCGAGTTTTTTGGCGGCAAAATGTTTTGACTGAATAAACTTAAGCTTGAGGCTGTCGGGCAGACTGTTAATCTCAGTGAACATCTTTTTAGCTCTGCTTCTCGATTCAAACAAAGCATTCTCCCGGGCAGAGATCCTCTCGCCATGAAAGCTACTGTTCATCACAGTGCTGAACCATTCATTAAGGCCGCCCTTCATCACAAAAGTGTTCCTGAAGTTCAAACCCCTGGAGATTGTGAGTGCATAATTGGAATCATAATCCCCGTTTGAATAGAAAATATTCTTTGATTTTCCGTTATTTAATATGCGTCCAGGGTCAGAATCGAAGAATTTGCTGTAAGGAATATTTACTGATCCGGGAATATTCATTTTACTGAATTCCTCCGGTGTCCTCAGATCAATTATCTGTACTGAACTATCTTCGTCCGCAACATACCTTGCCACCTGATCGACTGTCAGGAATGTATTTTTATCCAGTATCTCAGTCAGAAGCTTCTGAGGCTTTACGGTGAAAGACCTGCTTCCCGATAGTGGTAAAAAAGCCAGAAGCAGACCCATGCATAAAAGTCCTGCTGAATATTTTTCCCTTACATTCATATTATGATATTTTAAATTTCACTGGTTATGTCAGGTCGGGCAAATTTTTTCTCCGCAATCTCTGCAATCCAGAACATAATAACTGCAGCAGCAATAAGCAGAAATGCGAAGAGACCCGGAGAAATACCCATTACTTCGTTTATCTTCACAGGTCCCTTGTAAGATCCGTTTGCGAGTTTGAGGATTGAAGGATATACTTCAGCGAAAAGGAATGCACCGGTAAGTCCACCAAGAAAAAATACCATCGCATCTATCTTTCCTATGGAAAGTGCACATAATCCGGTTCCGGGACAAAATCCCCCCATTATAAATCCTGCGCCCATAATAATTCCACCAACTATAGCGGCTGCAACATAGAATTCATTTACAAAGACGAGGTTGAGATCAAGCAGCCCGAAATAACTAAGCAATTGTGAGCCTATAAGAGCTACGATAGCGGCGGTAAAAAATACTTTGATCACTGTAGTATCATATCCGTAGAACATACCTGCAAGCTTGCGGCTTGATGAGAAACCAGCCTGTTCGAGCGAGAATCCGAACCCCACACCAATCAGCAGCGCTATTAGTAGATCGAGCCATTCAGGCATATTTATAAGTGATGATATTGGTCCCATGTTATTTTCGTTTTTCGTTTATCGTATGTCGTTTGTCGTTTACCCCCTGAATCCCCCAAAGGAGGGACTTAGGTTTTCAAAGCCCCACTTTAGGGGTCCCGATAGCTATCGGGAGGGAGTCTTCGAGATCTTTTTTCGTTCACTGTACACTGTTAACTGTTTACTGTTTACGGTTTCACTTCTGTCCCCTAGATCCAGTTTTTTCTGAAAAACCATGCGAAAAGATATGCTGATCCGAAGATTGCAATCATTGTCACGAAGCCGGCAACGGAAAGAACTGCCATTCCCGATAGCGCGGCGCCACTGGTGCAACCCCTTGCAAGTTGGGCTCCAAAGACAAAGAATACTCCTCCCAGAAATGCAAATATCAATCTCCTGGTATTTGTGATATTTGGTGATTTTTCAATCTTGAACTTCAATCGTTTGGAAACTGCTCCTGAAATGAAGCCTCCTGCAATGACTCCGAATATCTCGATGGTGAGCCAGTTTTTTAATGGTTTCTTTCCATCCTCAAAATATTTGCTGTAATAAACAGAGCTTTCAGCATGAGGCCGGTCAACAGCTCCTACTATAGATACGACACAATATTTTAGTCCGCCGCTTGCACCCAGTCCGCGGCCTGCAAGAAACATAGCCGCAAGGAGCACAACTCCTAGCATCGTTCCTGCTATATATGGATTCATGTATTTCTTCTTCATAATCTGATCATCAGGTTTTTGTTTGCTCAGGTACAAAAATAGCAAATATCGTATATTCTTGGAACACTCAGATTGTTATAAAGTTCATCTAGTCAACAGAGATATAAAAAGTAACCCGCTGATATCACCTGCTTTTACAGAGTCCTCTGCATTAACGGTTAAATCAGCGGGTTTAAAATGATTCGAAAATACCTTATACAGCGGGTATTAATTCCTTCGTTTTTGATTTTGCAGGAGTGAATATTCCAATCACTCCTTTTAGTCCAATGCTCATCACAATATTATAGAAAAATGACAGGAATCCTATAAGCAAAAGTGTTCCGCATATTGCAGCCAGAACCATATACAGGTTGAATTCACCGTTTACATATAACGATCTTCTTAGCATACCGTGAAGTCCGGCCATGCCCATGAATGCACCCATTCCAATTCCTCCTATAAGATGACACCAGAAATGGACTATTACAAGTTTCTGACTGTAGAACTTTGCCCCGTTAGTAACTATCGGGAACAGGATATATATAGCGGAATACAACGTCATTGTAAGGCCTACGAGGATTGCCACATGTACATGAGGACCGACAACCCACTGGGTATTATGAAGGATCCTGTTAAGACCAACATCCGCCTGCATTATCCCGGCTGGAACAGCAAGTGCGAATCCCAGCAGGCCGCCCAGCAGGAATCTTAATGGATTTGTCATTTTAAGCGGCCTGGCGCTCCAAAGAGTAGCAAGGGTTATGAAGAATGCAAGCCCCTGTGTTATCAGTTCAAAGGCAGTCACCATTTCTCCTGAAATAACTTTAAGGATTGCAGGCTGAGCCTGATCTGACAGAAGATGATGTGACCATACTGTCCACGAAACAATGAGTTCAACGAGAAGTGCTGCCCGTGCAATATTCTGCATAAAAAGTTGTTTCCCGCTTATCATGGTAGCCAGAAGATACCATGTGCCGGCGACAAAAATCAGTACGAGTCCGTCAGCAATCAGGTCAAGACCCCACCAGAACCAGTTTTTATAGAGAAGTGCATCAATAGCAGTGCTCTTAAGATCAAAACCTAATAGGGCGGCGATCATATAAACTAGTATCAGAACTCCGGTAAATAAAATTATTGCAGTATTAAGAGCCACATCGACACTCCCCCTGGCAACTGCTGCAACGGGAAGGGGTACCAGATGTTCTTTTTTATTTTTTGTGAAGAGGTTTTTAAATCCGGTAATTCCCAGTGCTGAAGCTAAGAGTGCCTTTGATGGTTGTTTTTCCCAGCCTTCAGGTGTATAGACAATTGTTTTGAAGATATTTATGACAAAAAAGGTGCTGCCAACCATTATCAAAGCAATTCCGGCTATGAAAAATGTTCCTCCCCAGACACTGAACTGGGTGAAATCGGCCGGTAATGGCCAGTAGAGAGTATAAAGTGGTGCATAGTGGCTTATAAATCCTGCGGACCAGAATATAAAGGTCCCGGCTGTGATCAGTATAAATGTCCAGTTTCCAAGTTTAATACTCCATAACGGTTTCTTCATCAGGAAGGGTACGAGGAACAGAAATGCACCAAAGACGATTGAATAGGTTGAACCGAAAATACCTACAAGAGGATGTGCTGTCAGTATCGCAAAAAACTGAGGCTCTGTTATAAATGGAAGTGGTTTTACTTCATATAATCTCATNAGCATTCCTTCAATCACTACAAATCCGAAATATAGCAGGCCGACTACAATAAATCTCAGTGTCAGTTTTTGCATTGGGGTGAGAGAATCAGGCTTAAAAAGCTCCTGCTCACCATTCATCAGGTTGTTAATAAAACTCATATCCGTATTAGTTTTAAGATTATAAAATTGATTAAGCTAATTTGTCGCAGCAGAAGGGACGACCTGAACAGCATCTTTCAAAACCATGAAGACGCCTTTCGGTCCTGAATATTCTGTTGAACGGATGGAGTAGACTCCTTCACGGTCGAAATGCCAAAGTAGATCATTTCTGTGACCCGGAACAACCTGCATCTGAAACATCATACTGTTATCAGCTCTGAAAAGCCCAAATCCATATGTCAGATCATCCGACTGCACATCAAACAGGACTTTATCATTAACATTGATGACCAGTTTCTCAGATGGCATAATGAAATGATGATCCTTTACCTTAATGACAAATGTTTTGTCGGCTTTATAGTCGGATCTGTGCAAATCCATTTCTGCCCACGGAATGGTGTTGTAAGTGATAATGTGAAGCGAAACACCAAGTACAGTCAGAAATCCGACAAAAGTGTAGAAAATCGCAGGCTTAACGCCCAGATTCTTTCCCTTTCCTGTAACCTTGATACTGAACCAGACAACCAGCAGTATAAGAACTATACAGTAGAGAGTGTACGCCAGGGTCTGCCCTGTGAGAACCATTTTTGAGTCAACCATATTACCTCCTCTTTTTTGATTAGATATTCATTACAGTCATATATTAAGCATTTAAAATGATATAAAATTATATCATATATTGATAAAAAAATTACTTCCTCTTCTTGACAAGATCAGCTAATGTTGTATTTTCCAATACTTTAATGATACCTTTTCGTGTGTCTTCCCATACCGTGTGCATGCTGCATTGATCATTGAAGGGACATTTCCTGAATCCAAGAATGCACTTGTTTAGACTTTCCAGCCCGTCTGTTGAGTCAATAATATCAGCTAGGGTGATCTCTTCTTTAGGTTTGCTGAAGGTAAAGCCGCCGCTTCTTCCCNTTGTACTGTGAATAAATCCGCTTTTAGATAAACTGGTGAGTATACCGCGAAGATAGGGATAGGGAATTGACAATTTTTCATGAAGATAAGCAGCCGACATGTTATTCTCTTCATCAGAAGCCATATAGCTAAGAATATTGAGAGAGTAGGATGCTGTTTTGCTGAAATTCATAAATGATACCTATTTATAGCATTTAATGCAAATCTAAAATATAAATTTGAATAGTAAAAATATATTGTTATTTTATTAACAATAAAAAATGGTTTTTTGTTTAAGACGAGCCTGAGGTATTGTATAGTAATGATATGAAGGTGGCCACGCCATGGCATAGCCTTTCAAAATTAATAAATGTGCTTATCTGCCAGCCTGGTGTTTAAGGGGCACATAATTCGTATCTTTGCTATAATTTAAATGCGAACAATGAGCAAATTCAAACTTACAATAGAATACGAAGGAACGAGATACTCAGGATGGCAGATGCAGAAGGGTGGCAAAACAATACAGGGTGAGATACTTGATGCATGCCGCGATCTTTTTAAAGATAAGCCTGTTGATGTATTTGGAGCCGGACGTACCGATGCCGGAGTGCATGCAAAGGGACAGATAGCACATCTGGAAGTGGAAACTGATCTGCTGCCTTTAAAAATAAAATACGGGATAAATGACAGACTGCCACCTGATATCTGCATTATTAATGTGGAAGAAGCACATCCTAAATTCCATGCACGTTATGATGCCAATGCGCGAAGTTATATTTACCAGATAAGCAGGAGGCGCACTGCCTTCGGGAAGAAATTTGTATGGTGGATCAAGGATCCTCTCAATATCAACCTGATGAACGAGGCGGCTAAGAATTTTACCGGATTAAAAGACTATAGATATTTTACTGACGAAGATGCTGAAGCCTCATCTACTAAAGTTGAGGTTCTGCATGCCCGTGTAAATGATTTTGGAGATATGCTGGTCTTCCATGTTGTGGGATCTCATTTCCTCTGGAAACAGGTGAGACGAATGACCGGTGTTCTTGTTGAAGTTGGCCGTGGAAAGCTTTCTCCTTCTGAAGTAGCCTCTTTCTTTAAGATAAAAACGGATATTCCTGCAAAGCTTACTGCCCCTCCAAGCGGATTGTTCCTTGAGAAAGTATATTATAAGGATGAGGAGGTCAGCTATGAGACTAAACCCGTAATCCCTTTATAAATTGCGAATTACGAATTAGGAATTACGAATAGAATTCACCTTACAACTATTCCTAATTTCTAATTCCTAATTATTTTCATTGCATTCGCAACTTACCGGAGCGGGTATAGTCTGATAAAGGTTCATCTCCGTCAGCCTTGAAACTCTTTTATCAAGACATTTTTCGCAATCGGAGAAGAGCTTCAGGTCCCATACATCAGCAAAAACGCGACCTGTTTTAAGTTTTATCCCGAATTCCTGCACTTTTTCGAGAGAACGTATATCAGGTGGACTGAATAACCCTTTTTCGAGCAATTGATCCATAGCTCCATTTCCCGGCCTGACAGGAATCACTACGCAACATTCCACCCCGCTTTCGAATGCATGGATTATTGACTGTTCAGCCCAGTATATTCCTTCCGATTCTGTGAGCAGGGGCGGCCTGAGAAGTATAAATGCCCTGGTGCTGATTCTGTTTCTTGTCAGAAATGCCACTGATTTTGTAAAGTTCTCAAGTGACATTTTCTTATTCATAATTTTTATTACATCAGGATTGACTGTCTCGAGTCCAATAGCAATTTGAAGATCAGGGACCAGCATATTCCTGAAACTGATGCACTTTTCACCGATGAACCTGGGATGGCTCTCAACAATGACTGTCTCAATGTTTTGCAGCAGGGAGGCAATATCACTATAATCTTCTTCAGGAATGGCACCCGTATCGAAAAAGCTTCCGCTGTTATAAAGTTTCAGATGCCTGATACCCGGCATTTTTTGCAATGCGAATCTGATCTGAGCGGGAATAGTTCCGGTTTCTACTGCTCTGTCGGTAGTGTTTTTCCACAGGTCGCACATCAGACAATGAAACGGACACTCCCTGTTGGTAAGAAAGATGATCCCGGTATCTTCAACCGATCCCGAGATCGTACGTTCTTTTTCAATCATCCATCCATATGGTCTTTCCGGATCGGGATGATTCTTTTTACCCCTTGCAGAGAGGATCCATCTGTCATTTATTTTCAGATCTGAATTTTCATTCATAGCTTGAAAGAAACTCTTTCCTGTAAGCTATCTCTTTTTCAGGGAAGTGTTTATTAAAAGTTTTGCCTGAAGCAGCACCGTGCTGGAATCGTCTCTTTTCAAAAACTGGCATTTGAATTCCTGTAACTGCCTTTACTCCTTCAGATACTATCTGGCCTTTCAGTGCATACAGCTTTTCATGATCCCAGTTAGTCATATTGATATATGGTATCCCTTCCGAAATCTCTATTACATTTGGAAGGGTATAAGGACTGAATCCTTCAAAACCAAGAAGGTCTCCTGTAGCGAATGTTCTCATATAACCACGACTCAATCCTCCGGAATATGTCAGGGAATGCTTAATTGATTCAACACCCCAGCCTTCATGATACAGCATCAGATTATTCAGAACGCTTTTTATGGTTAATTCCGGGTTTTCCTCAATAGGGTAGTCTTTGAGATTCTCATCACCTCCGTCTCCATCAAGAAGATACTTCCAATCGGGATATCTGGACCTTATTCCCTGCATTAAAGCAAGGTTCATGGTTGCAGATTGTATATCGAGAGCTTTATAGTCTTCAACCACATGCACAGCTTTTTTCCAGTCGAGTGTCGAATAATCAGCTTCAACAGGCTCGAGGAACAGACCCAGATTAAGTTCATCAAGGAATTTTTTTGCCTGGAGAAGATCAGCTCCGTCTCCGTCTACTGAAAGGGTAAAAGCTTTCAGTCGGGAAGGGCTCTCTCCCAGTTCTCTCAGAGCATGGTAGGTGAGAAGGAAGATTGAACCACTGTCAATACCTGCTGAAAATGTAACTCCTACTGGTCCTTCCTTGGCACGTAACTGAAGCCATTTTTTGATTTCATTATATACTGTCCCAATGTATTTTTCTCCGATTGATGCAGTTTCTTCAAGAGTATAATTGTTCCTTTTTGGTGTAAAGAATCTGGTGTAAACCGGGTTAGGATCGGGGCAGCCTAACAATTCTATTTTTGTTACATAATGAGCCGGCGCCATTCTGGTATATGAAGGATGAAACTGGTGATCAAGGCCCTCTTTTTTCAGGTAATCATATATAACGTCAATTCGTTCGGCAATCACCAGTTCAGGACCTCCCGGACGTTTAGCAATAAAATACCTGATCGGACGGCCTATCGATCTTGCCATCCTAATTGTTCTCCCTTCTACTGATACGAGCGAAAATTGTCCGTCAATTTTCCTGACGGCTTCTGCGTCACCTGACCTTACAATGGCAACCGCCTCCTCGTGGGTCATATTGTAAATTACATTCTTCTCAGGATTTGTAAGATCCTTTACTCTGCTTACGTATTGACTGATCATATAAGTGAATTTAATATTAATTACTAATTCTTGACTATTCCTGTCCCTTCCAATATGGTTATATAACGGTCAGCCTGGATATTATTGTATACCTCTTTCTTGCCGTCTGACCAGTTGATTTCAAGTTTATCAATCATTTTATCTATGCCAAGGCCAATATGCATCCTCGGATCATTATTTGCCAGGTAGCTTGTAGCCCATTGATTAACAAAGACATTTTTCATTTTTGCGGAAGTGACTGTCACTTGAGCCCCGATTGCTGAACCTGGTCCGTTCCTGCCTTTCAGTGTAAGTCCAAGCCAGTTGTTTTTATTGCCGCCGTCATTTCTCAGTAGTGCGGGTTCTCCATTCTTATCAAGATGGGAAATGATTATATCGAGATCACCGTCATTGTCAAAATCCCATACTGCCAGACTACGTCCGGATCTTTTAATGTTGAAATATTCCCCATGATCCTTCCCCGAATTTTTAAAGTGCCCTTTGCCGTCATTCTCGAGTAGCAAAGGGTATTGGGATATTAATTCTTCTGCAGTTCCGTCTGCGGCAACAATATCAAGATCTCCGTCGTTGTCATAGTCAAAAAGCTGAGCGCCCCAGCTGCTTTTCCCTAGCATTGCTGCTGCAACACCGCTTTCCTCTGTTATGTCTGTAAACACACCATTGCCCATGTTTTTGTACAGGGCTCCAAAATCGAGGTCTGAGACCAGGATGTCGATCAGTCCGTCTCCATCGATATCACCAATTGATCCGTGCATTGAACCTGTACCTTTTCCGTGACTATTAGCTGCAACACCGCTTTCCACTGCTACTTCCTTGTAAACTCCCTTATCATTTCTGAAAAGATAATTCAGCTGATGATCATTGGCCTGAAAGATATCCAGATCGCCGTCATTATCATAATCGAATACAGTTAATCCCATGCATTTTGAATCGGGATAGTAGAGATTATTCTTCTTCGTTACATCAACAAATTTTCCATCAGGCTGCTGTTCGTATAGCATGGAAGCCTGACCGTTGTATTCAGATGGGCTCGGCATCATATCGGGGGTTGATGGTGACTTATATGCAGGGTCGAAAGCCATAAAGTTACCAACCATTGCATCTAAGCGGCCGTCAAGATTATAATCCCAGAATGAAACGCCTATACTCCACTTGGTGAAATTATTCAGTTTGCCGGGCCCAGCAAGCCCAAGCTGTGANGTGATGTCTGAAAAGGTACCGTTGCCATTATTATGATAAAAGACGTTTGGTCCATAATTCAGAACATATAGATCCTGGTACCCGTCTTTATCCAGATCAATAGCGCCTGCGGCCATGCTCCATTGATGTCCTCCTATACCTGCCTCACCCGATACTTCAGTGAATGTTCCGTTTCCGTTGTTTTTGTATAGTTCATTATGTGCATTGCTGAAGACTTTGCCTGCAGGATCGGATATACCTTCAAGATATGTTCCGTTCATGAGGTAAAGATCCATAAGACCATCATTATTGTAATCAAAAACTGTTATTCCTGATCCGCTGCTTTCAATAATATTTTTATACGAAAAGTCACCGAAGTTGCATCTGAATGTGATTCCTGCCTTTTTGGTAATGTCTGTGAAAGTGACATTATTTTTCTGAGCATAAGTATCGTTCGTAAAATAAATCAAAAGGAAAAGGCTGAAAATATGTAAGAACTTCTTATTCATCATTTTTCTTGGTTTTTGATTGACCTTTTACTTCGTGTTCCTTTGTATTTTCCTTTGTGATACTTTGTGGTTAATTTTTTTACCACGAAGGTGCACAAAGGTTTTCACGAAGGTCCACAAAGGATTCTATTCCAATTTTGTCCCTGCCGGACACTTATTTTTTTAATGCGTTCCGGAAATCATCCATAGTAACAACCCGTGTATTATATTCCTTCTGGTACTTCTGATGATCAGCATCCTGCGGATAGATATCGGAAGCAGAAGGAGGATAGCTTTTCATACCATGGAAAGGCAGAGGAAGAACAGTATTTCCCATTGCGGTGTTGAGGTCTCCGTCCTTCACCCAGCCGGTTGTATGGATCAGAAAATCTCTTTTCCATCCTTTTTTCAATTCAGGAAGTCCCCTGGTGTCAAATGATATTGAGGTCTCATCACCGGCATTGGAGATAATATACTTGTTGTCTGATTCCGTCAGAAGAGGCAATACATCGCCATACCGGGTATACTTACCTTCCAGGTCACGCCATTTTCTGTTCCTGTCAACCTTTGAATAGTCGAACCAGTGAGGGCCGTAACGTCCGCCTTTTCTGAAACTGTATGAAAATCCCCTGTAATGGAGATCAGCTGAAACAGGAGTCATCTCTGTTGTTNTNGCCTGGCTATCAGTGATAACTTCTGAGAAAAATACATAATCCCAGTAGATTTCCATATTAGTTCTGATCCTTATTCTGTGATCAGCTGAAAGGAATTTACCGGATAAGTCTGCAATCACAGTTTTATCTTTTCCCATTGGAAATCCCAGGTTATCAACTACTGTTTCCCATTCACCCCTGCTGTTAATAACCTGAAGATAAGGCCTGATAACTTTAATAGCCTCCGACTGGGAGAGAGCTACGTTGATGCTGGCGTCGGTAGGGAATATCCATCCGTTAAGGAAGAGAATAAAATTTTTGGTATTTACTGAATTCCCGGGATCAAGTATCAGATCATGCGCTTCGGTAATGCCCTGGAATTTATCAGGATTGAACCCTGTTATGTACTTATCATCCTTTTTGGAGATGAGAGAAAGAACATCATTCCCTTCCGAGTCTTTTGCAGACACTGGCAAGTGTTTCTCTTTTACTATGATTTGCTTATTTCCCGGAAAAGGGGGAGGAGAGAACTGCTCAGGAACAAATACATCAACTGATTCAGGATGGTCGACAGCAAGAAGCTGCACTTCATCGAAAAACATGGTTTCCCATAATTCTGAAGTGAGCTGAATGGAATATAGTCCGTCTTTGGGTTTGAGGGATTCACCGGGCACTTTAATATAATCATCAGATGCATCTGCAAAGGCATATGCGGTATTTCCGCCCATAATACCAAGTGGCATTCCCAGGGCGCTTCTCCACATCACATCTTTCACGAAAACGAATTCATTTCCATTCCAGGTAAAAAGGAAAGGGCAGGAGCCTTTCAGGGTCTGTGCCTCAATTAATGCCTGGTCAGCATCCGGTGCAAAGATATTCTGAGGAACACCATTGGTCCATGTTATCCTTATTACATCTGCCTTAAGCTTGTTCCCAAGTCCGAAATGGACATTCGGATCGGTTACTATGAGCGACTGGTAAGATTCTCCTGACCGAATCTCAACTTTTGCGCCTATTCCGAAATGGTTGTTCTTAGAGCTTCCGGCCCTTAAGCCCACCAGTTTCATTGAAACATAATGATTGTTACTACCACCGTCGTTTCGCAAGAGTGAGATGCCTCCATTCAGACCCGCAATGAGTACATCAAGATCTCCATCTTCATTATAGTCAAAGAGGGTGATCTGTCTGCCTGCTTTGGGCTCATCAGGCAGTAAACGTGAAAGATCCGAGAAGTTGCTTTTTCCGTCATTATGAAACAGCAAAATGCCGCGTCCTCCTTTTGCTTCAGGTTCGCCTGCAACAATAAGGTCGAGGAATCCGTCATTGTCAAAATCGAAGAATTTAGCATCGTAGAGCTTCACTTTATCTAAAGATGCAAACATCTGTGCATTGTTCTTCTCAGGTTCGAATGATCCATTCCCCTTATTCTTGAATAAGAGATGTTTTCCCCCGGTGACAGAAGTAACAAAAAGGTCAGAAAAACCGTCATTATTATAATCGCCTACAACAACAGCTCCTGAACCTCCAGTGCTTTTAAGACCGCTTTCTTCCGTAATATTCTTGTAAACTCCTTCGCGTTGATTGGAATATAGAGAATTACTTCCTCTTTCGTTAGCTACAAATAGATCTATATCGCCGTCATCGTCAAAGTCGCCAAATGCAGCATCATTGCTCTTTAATCCATTATTCGACATTCCCATTTTCTCTGCCATTTCCTCGAATGTTCCATCGCCATTGTTCCGGAACATCAGATCTGAATTCGGCCTTGTCTCAAACATATCCAGATCACCGTCATGGTCCATATCGAAAAACAGTGCTTTATTGCCACCTGTTTTACTTCCGATTTTTGCTTTGGATGTGACATCTTCGAATACACCTTTTCCTGCATTCCTATACAGAACATCACCATTATCTTTAACAATATACAGATCAAGAAATCCGTCATTATCATAATCTGAGAATGATGCTGAAGACTCTTTCCCTGTATGATTAAGTCCGGCTTCAGCTGAAATATCCCTGAACCTGCTCATTTCATTGCTGAACAGGTAATGTTTATAAGAAGATGAGGCCGGATCATAACTTCCTATATAAAGGTCAATATCTCCGTCACTATCATAATCAGCTGCTTCTATATGAGTAGAAAATTTGTAATCAGGATATTTGTCGCTGTCGAAAACAGGTATTGAAAGCCCTGCTGAAGCTGTCGCATCGGTGAATTTTATTATATCGAGAAGTGATTGATTTCCTGCTGCCTGATTCTGAGGCTGCTTATCATAGGTGATAAGAGGAAAGCCGATCAGCGATCCACCCGGACCTTTCAGATCCATAATGCCAGCCTGGTAGGGTGAAGTAACTTTCATATAATTATGGAAAATTGTGAATTGTACAAGGGCATTGTTTTTATCCTGTTTTTTAAGCAGGGAAATTGATTTATTGAAATAATCAACTGCCAGTTTAGGAAATTCCGGGAATTGCTTATGTATAATCTCAAGCTGTTCAATGGCCTTGTCAGTCTCTCCGTTTCGAATATATATATCTGTAATATTAAGTTTTGGTACAAGGTTACCCGGGGCTTTCTCCACCAGTTGGAGAAGATATTTTTTCCTTTGGTCCTGTGAATCCTGATCCGTGGCAACAGCATACAACTCAGTCAGATCATAAAGTATTTTGATATGATCAGGAGCAAATGTCAGCGCCTCTTTCAGTTCGGAAATTGCTTTTTCACGTTCATCATTCATCTGGTAAACTGTTGCAAGAAGAAGCCTTATGTCAGGATCTTTGGGAGAAATTTTAATAGCCTCAGCGAGTTGTTTTTTTGCTTCCGGATATTTGCCCATCCTGAGGTATGTCAGTCCCAGATTAGCATAACCAAGTTTTTCACCCGGAGAGAGTTTGATATACTTTAAAAATGCTTTTTCAGCATCATCGAGTTTGAACTCTTCAAGGTAAGCAATACCCATGGTCTGTGTTGTCATGAGTTCAACGGTCTTTTGTTTACTGTCTTGTGGTGATTGTTTGCAGCCTGTGAGTAAGGAAATGCAAAGTACTGCAAGAAATAAAAAGTAGTTTATTTTCATCATTCTCAAATTGACATTCATAATGTGATATCCGGCAGTAAGCCCTTGCCGTTTTTGTGTCTCCAAAATTAAGCATAAATAGGCACTTAAACGGAATTTATCTTTCAACAGGCATGGGAATCCCGTTTTTAACCTTCATCATT
>JGI20214J51088_10001434_pt1 | contig 16287 bp, 18 predicted proteins | sample WetSurMetagenome_FD_51088 | JGI IMG/M metagenome (IMG submission 51088) | reverse complement strand
CAAAACGGCTTTTTTGCCTTTTAAAGCATTTGAAGCTATGAAAGGCCGTAGTCTATCGATCAGCAGCTTCATTTTCGCGGAAGGACCGTACCAGTACAAAGGAGTTCCAAAGATTATAACGTCAGCTTCTTCGATTTTAGGGTAAAGCGTCTGCATGCCGTCAGGGAGAGCACAGCTGAATTTCCCTTGTTTACAAGCTTTACAATCTATGCAGGGTGTTATGTCAACGTCATAGAGGTAAATTTTTTCAGTAGCAAAACCTGTTACGGTTGCTCCATCATGGACTGCATTAACAAGCAAATCGGTGTTACTGCCTTTTCGTGGGCTTCCAACCAATCCAAGAATTTTCATGCCTAAGCCTCAAGCAATAATGGAAGGGTAAATTAAAAGTTGTTAGTATGCTATGTTAAAATCATCAAATTCATTAGTATGCTCTGTCCAATCAACCAAAAAATCTGTTACAACGGCACCTCTTGGACCTTTCCGAACAAAATCAACGAGCGCTTTAACTGCATTTTCTTCACCTTCAAATACTGCTTCAACCCTGCCATCAGACAAATTCTTAACCCAGCCCTTCACACCGCGGCTTTGGGCTTGCTGCCTTGTTGTTTGTCTAAAGAAAACACCTTGAACTCTGCCACTTACAAATACATGCGCTCTTGCTTTCACCATAAATTTCTCAAGTCAAAAATTTATTAAACTCGAAATTAATAACCTTGGGTCTAATAAAAAAGGAAAAAGCGTTTATTCCCAAACGCTGATTTTTTCACCGACTGTGTATAAGTAAAGACTCGCTGAAGGTGGACCTAACCATTTGAACTTGCTAACTAAATCCTTAATTGCATTTGCGTAATTGTTCGATTTGTCTAAGCTGTCTATGTAATTTTGAAATGAACCGTATCTTTTTTCGATGGCTACAAAGTTTTGTGCGTTTTGTATGATTGCTTTAATTTTGCCGCGGTTTCTGATGATTCCTTGATCGTTCATTAGACATTCAACGTCAGAAGCGGTGAAGTTTGCCACTTTGTCAACGCTAAAATCTGCAAATGCCTTTCTTGTTGAAGGCCACTTCTTGTCGATTACTTGCCAGTTTAGTCCTGCTTGAAAAATTACACGACACATGTTTTCGAAATATTCGCAGTCATTAGTTGGACGTTTTTCTCTGTACCACCATTCGGGCATTTGCCAATGCTGTTCTTCCACAAAAATCAGTCCTGAGATTACTTCCATTCCCAAATTGCTACGTTAAGTTCCATCCACATAGGGTCAACCGCTTCAAAATTGACTAAACAGATTGTATCATTGAGCCAGCCAAGTTTCTCAGACATTGTCATGAAAGTCTATAAACCTACACTTGTTGGGTTCTTGCCAGGTACCATCTTCATTAAGCTATATCCTTTCAAAACGCCCATATCGCCCATCATTGACATCATCATTCCTTGATCCATCGATGAAGCTATGCCTTTAGGAGGAGTCATACTTTTTCCTGTGACATTTAGGTTGCAGTCCATGCCTTTCGCTTTCCCCATACCCTTCATTTGCGCGGTCCATGTGTAGATTGAAGTCACTCCTTCCATTCCAACTGATTTAATGAAGCTCGCGCCACTTTTGCCTTTGCCTTCCCATAGTTTCTCGCCAATTACCATTGTTTCACCTTAACAAAACTGGGCTACCTTGCCATTTAAGAAGTTGTGATTGTAATAATGCAACAACAAAAGAGACGAGTTAATCATATAAAATAAAATGCCTCCATAAGCTCTAAATAACCAATTGAAACTAAGCTAAATTTTGCTTCATTTTCAGTCACCCCTCCCCTCTCTAAAAATGTCGCTTCATGGTTCGCCTTAAAAGCAATTTTGGGCAACTATGCGTTTGTGGTATGCCATGTTCAAAGAAAATTGTGGAAAATTGATGGTTTATGCATCAACTGGAGTTCCAGGTAGAAAACGGTTGGATTCGGTTAAATCGGCTGCTAAAGCAACAGCTCAAAGGTTAAAACTTGATTTTGAAATGGTAAAATTAGACAAGGCTGCCTCGCCAATTTATGTCTACTATGAAGAAAAGGGAGACGAGGAACAAATACCGCTTTATTGTGATGAAGGCAAAATGTCTGATTTGGAAGAGATTAGCTCGGCTTTAAGAAACATGATGTTTGTTTTGTCATTTCACCCTAAGCATTCAGCGTTACGTCAGATCAGGGGAGAATTGCTCAAAGTTTCCTAAAGTGTATGGCTTGGTTTTCCAGCACAACTTCGTAGACTTGGTTTACGTCAAAGCTTATGCCTAAACTGTCATATTCCTGCTCTGTTAAGAATAGAATTATTTTGGGCGTCGCAAGCTGGGTTTTCTGCGGCAAGAATGGCATTTGCGTTTGGAGTGCTTGCATGATGTCTTGCGCCATTTTAGCTTCATCGGATTGTGGTCTTACAATGTATGGGTTAACTTCTCGTTCTTCAAGCAATTCGATTCTTTTTCCAAGGTTGCCATCTAAGTCGCGGGTTGATTCGATTTTGTTTACTCTTACGCGGAACATGAAGTCTCACTTCTTAGTTAGGATTACTTGGCTCATACATTTAATTCTTTATACTGGATCTCAAGCTGATATTCAGAACCGGATTACAAATAGAGCAATAAGAACTAAGCAGATCATATTTTTTTGAAAAGATCTTTCCTATTTTGAGTCGATTGGAGGCGGGGAAGGGTTAGTTTGGGCTTGTTGTGCCTTGATTTCTCTTATTCTTTGGTCCATTTGTTTTAGCCGTTTCTGCATGTTTTTTACTGCTTCATAAGTGTGCTTGCGTGAAAGCTCTAATTGTTTTAGAGTTTGGACACCGTCTGTTTTTTCATCAAGGAATTCTGAAAAAAGCGAAGGCATTGGAGGCATAAAACTCTCGGAGTTTTCAATGTTTAGCACATCTTTTGCAAACTCACGGAATAAGGTTCCAATGTTGCTGGAAATTTCAGATTGCTTGATTATTGCTCGGCGCAGGATTAATTCGCCTGATTTTGTGATTTTGTAAACTTTGAGTCTCCGATTTTTTTGAGTTTGCCATTCACCTTTAATGTAATGGCTTTTTTCTAGATCTCGAAGGATGGGGTAAACGCCGCCTGGAGTGGGTTGCCAGAATCCTTTGGTTCGACTATTGATTTCTTTCATAATTTCGTAGCCGTGTGAAGGTTTTCTGCTGAGAAGTATGAGGACTCCCATGCGGATGTAACCTTTTTGGGCTTCTTTCATCCAGTTTTCTGTTGTCTTTTCTTCCGTTTCCGAAGCCATCTTGATCAGTTTAATAGTGGATATAGGGAATACTTATATTTTGCCGCAATATATTGCACTGAATAATATTGCAGCCAGAGTGGTTAATCAATGACAATTTCATATGAATCAATCATTGAAGTAAAGAACCTCACAAAAAATTTTGGCAAGTTCACAGCGGTAGACGACATATCGTTTGATGTAAAAAAAGGAGAAATCTTTGGTTTACTAGGTCCCAATGGAGCAGGCAAAAGCACAACCTTACGCATGCTCTCAACACTCTCAAGACCAACCAAAGGGACCGCATCAATCGGAGGGTTCGACACAGTAAAAAACGATATGGATGTCCGCAAACTTATCGGAATTGTTTCAGAAAAAATGATTATTTATAACCGTTTAACTGCTAAAGAGAACCTTTGGTTCTTTGGCAGTCTTTTTAACATCCCAAAGGAAACGCTGACAAAAAGAATTGATGAGTTGCTTGAGCTTGTACAATTAACAAAATGGAAGAATGCTCAAGTCGGCACTTTCTCAACAGGTATGCGGCAGAGAATAAATGTTATCCGTGCCTTGCTTAACATGCCTCAAGTGCTATTTTTGGATGAACCCACCTTGGGTTTAGATCCGCAATCGTCTGTTGAAATTAGGGATTTCATTAAGAAACTGAACCAAGAAAGGGGAACCACAGTTATTATTACTACCCACATGATGGTTGATGCTGATTTGCTATGTGACCGCATAGCTATTGTTGACCACGGAAAAATCATTGCCCTTGACACATCAACAAATCTTAAAAAAATAATTTCAGGCGCAGACACCATGATCATTAAATTGGAAATAGCAAACTTAACCCCCGATATGACCGCAGCGATAAAAGCACTTGAGTGCGTAGATGCAGCAACCCAAGAAAACTCAATGCAACTTCATGTAATTGTTCATGGAGAAGAAGCTTTTGACTCAATTGTTGATACTGTCAGAAAGAAAAATGGAAAAATAACTTCGATGGCAAATCTACAACCTTCACTTGAAGATGTATTTTTGCACATTACTGGTCATGAAGTTAGAGACAGCGCCGACCAGAAAATCCCAATGGAACACGGTCCAAAGTTTGGGGGATCGCAAAGGAGAATTAGGTGATAAAGATGACAATAAAAACAGTATTTAGTCATAGCTTTAGAATCGCAAAGAAAGACCTAACAGAGCTCTTCCGAAACAGACTAGGGTTGATACTTTTGATTGTCATGCCGCTGTTCATGATGGTTATGGTCGGATTCATTTATCCATCAAACGGAACAGTGACTGACCTGCAAATTGGCTTGGTTAATGAAGATTCAGGTTTCCAAAACTCCACCTTGCCAAGCCAAGGTTTCCTCACAGGCTTGTATGCAATCAACAACCAAACCCACATGCTAGTAATTACTAATGTATCTAGCATAGCAAACATCAAAGACATGGTACAGCGGGGAGACCTTGAAGGTGGCATAGTCGTCCCTGCGAACTTCTCTGAGAGTATGATGACTGGACAACAGGGAACACTTATTATCGTCACGGATGAATCCAATCCGCAAATTTCGGCAACCATAAACGCGGCGCTAAACGGCGTTTTTCAAGGCATGGGTACAGTAATTGCAAGGCAAAATGTAGCGCCCCTTAACGCGACAAATTCTCTGGCAGTCGTTAGACCCTTTAACGTTCAAACGCAAGGTGTAGTTTCAGGCAGCCCAAGCTACTTTGATTTCATCGCACCGGGCATAATGGCAATGACAGTTATGATGAGTGTAATGACCGGATTGCCAGTAGCAATTTCACAAGAAAAAGAAATCGGAACAATGGACGGCATGATGGTTGCACCCGTAAACAGACTCTCAATCTTATTAGGAAAAACTATGGCGCAAACAGGCAGAGGCTTAATTCAAGGAGTTATAATTTTGGCGTTAGCCATAGGCATATTTGGCGTTGCTATTCAAGGAAGCATCTTACTAGTATTTGCGCTGCTACTGCTCGGTGTGTTTAGTTTTGTTGGCTTAGGAATAGTCATAACATCCTTTACAAAAGACCAAGAAACTGCTCAGATGCTCATGATGACTTTAATGTTCCCAATGATGTTCCTTAGCGGAGTATTCTTCCCTATACAGCAGATGCCATGGTATATGCAAGACATCTCAAAGTTCCTACCTTTAACTTACGCTGCTGATGCACTTCGAAAGGTCATGGTATTAGGCGCTGGCATCTCACAAATATCTACCGAACTTATCATACTGATCGGGTTCGGCGTTGTTATGATTGCGATCGCATTACCAGTGTTCAGACGGATGATGACGAGGTAGACGATTAAATGAGTACACTATGTTCCAAATGCCCCTTCTTTGGGTTTGCCCCATTAATTAGACGCAAGAATGCACGCAAACGCTGTCGCATTGAACCACAAAGGCAACTACGAATCTACGATTGCAAAGATTACCCAAAGAAATACCCAAAATAATTTTTTCTTTTTTCCTATTTTCAAACGATTTTTCCCGTTATGGTTTTATACGCTGCAAGCATAGAACTCCAAACGAGAGAAACAAGTTATGTCTGATACTGGAGTCACCGTTAAGAAAAATCAGGACTTCTCCGAATGGTACGTTCAAGTCGTGCAGAAAGCAGAACTTGCAGATTACGCACCTGTAAAAGGCTGTATGATTATTCGCCCAGATGCTTATGCTGTTTGGGAAAAAATTCAAGAAATCCTAAATTCAAAAATTAAAGCAACAGGCGTTCGCAACGTTTACTTTCCAATGTTTATTCCTGAAGCCTTCCTAAAGAAAGAGGCTGAGCATTTTGCGGGTTTCACGCCTGAAGTTGCATGGATTACTCAGGGCGGTGACACTCCTCTAGAAGAGAAACTGGCTGTTAGACCTACAAGTGAAACCATTATGTATGATGCCTTTAACAAGTGGGTTCGCAGCTGGAGAGACTTGCCAATCAAAATTAACCAATGGTGCAACATCGTAAGATGGGAAACAAAAGCAACCAAACTATTTCTGCGAACAAGAGAATTTCTCTGGCAGGAAGGCCACACGGCTCACGCTACAGCCGAAGAAGCAGAAGCTGAAGTCATGTATGCACTTGGAGAATACAAAGACATCATCGAAAACTACCTCGCCATTCCAGTACTGATTGGAACCAAGAGTGACAGCGAAAAATTCGCAGGAGCACTATACACTACCGCTTTGGAATCAATCATGCCTGACGGGAAAGCGCTGCAGATGGGAACCAGTCACAATTTGGGCCAGCATTTCGCCAAAGTGTTTGACATAAAATACATCGGCGAAGACAAACTCGATCATTATGTCTGGCAAACCAGCTGGGGCATCACAACACGACTAATTGGCGCTATGATCATGGTTCACGGCGACGACAAAGGCTTAATCATGCCCCCTAAAGTTGCGCCAACACAAGTAGTTATCGTTCCTATTCCATTTAAAGGGCTAGAAGCGGAAGCAATTGCAGCAAAAACTAAAGACATCGAGACGATACTGAAAGCCAGAGGAATCAACGTAATTCTGGATGACCGCAACGAATACACGCCAGGCTGGAAATTCCACGAATGGGAACTCAAAGGCATACCAATCCGCATTGAACTTGGCCCAAGAGATCTCAAACAAGGACAAGTTGTCATGGTACGCCGCGATACAGGGCAGAAAACACCCGTTAAAGAAGAAGACATACCAGCCAACGTCGACACATTACTGCAGCAGATTCAGGATAACCTGTTTGCTAAAGCTAAAGCTATACTGCAGGAAAAAACTACAGCTGTGAAGACTTATGACGAGTTCAAGGCAGTAATTTGTGATAAAGGCGGCTTCGTTAGAGCAGCATGGTGTGGCAGCCCTGACGATGAAGCAAAAATCAAGGAAGAAACAGGCGCCACCATAAGGGTGCGACCATTCCAAAAAGAGGAGCCGACAACCAACTGTGTCTACTGCGGACAGAAAGCTAAAGAGGTTGCGTATTTTGCACGGTCGTATTAACTAACGGCAACTCTTGCAACTTAACATGCTTGCACAATTGCTTAGCTTCCTCAGCTAGATCTAGCTGATCCATTGTAGTTTTGGTTGGAATTCCCCGTTCATCCCAACCTCTTTTCTCATAGTAGTTGCTTAACATAGTGTTGTATTTTTGCAGGTCAAGCACTGAACCTTTTAGGATACCCTCCGTTAAGGGTTCTTTAAACCACCGCATAGGGGGAACATCCAGTTCGCGCCTCCATTCGTGGGCGTATTCTCTTACCCAAAAAGCACGTGACAAAGTTAGAATTCTATCACCGATTCGGTTAAAGTCATCCAGCGAGAAGTTATGACCTGTTGCAACTTTAAGATATTTTTGGTACCATTNAAGTTCGAAACCGAGTGAGTTGTAGGGGAAGCGGCAAACTGTTAAAGCTTCAAAGAGCCCGCCTCTAATTAACTGGGTTCTAATTAGGAAATCAACTTTACCGGTGTCATAGTTGTCTCTGCCCACTTTGATTTCCCATGTTATTACCCAAGCATCTTTATGGTGAGCACCTATGCTGCTAGTTCCATAACCCAACGCCATTCCCGGCGCAGCATGGCAGTCGTAAGCTGAAATTTCTAAGCCTTTAACGTGCATCGCCCAGTCGGCAGAACCGCCCCCGATAATTTTGGATGCTGAACGTACTCCTTCAGCTAAAACTGCGCCTAATCCCCGCCGGTAGGCAATGTCACCAACCAGAACCTTGGTTTTTTCGAAATCACCCCAGCCAATCTTATCAGTAACCAACCCTTTGGCTGAGGCTTCCATTGCAAAACCAATCACATTACCAAGAGATATGCTATCAAAGCCATACTCATCAGCTAAGCGATTTATCGTCGAGGCCTTCGCAAGATTACCGATGCCTAAGTTGGAGCCCAACATGACAATGTTCTCATAATCTAGCTCTGAATCTTTGCCTTCGCTGTCTTTGACAACGTTTCCGCAGGTCATGTTGCATTGGGGGCAGCCTCTGTTTGAAATCTTAATATTTTCCATGGCAAACCCACCGATATCTTGGGCTTTATCAAAAACCGCTTGGCTGTAATTGTGAGTTGGAAGGGTACTGTTTTCTTGTGACCACTCCACTGTAGACATGGTTCCTTGGCGTTTCCAAAAAGAGTATAGTGGTTTAGCTAGGATTTCTTTATAGCCGTCTGTTACTAGCCTTCTCATGCCTTCTGGGTTGGCAAGCGGAATTGTTTTTGTGCCCTCGATTACTATAGCTTTCAGGTTTTTGCTTCCCATAACGGCACCCATTCCGGGTCTTCCGCCAGCACGCCCTTCCTGTGAAACAACTGTGGCAAATTTGACAAGATTCTCACCAGCCTGTCCGATGGATAAAATGCCAACAACACGTCCATACTGCTTTCTGAGACGCTCTTCTGTTTCAAAAGAGCTAGTGCCCCAGAAGTCTTTAGCGTTAAGAAATTCAGTGGCACCATCTTTGATATGGAGTATGACGGGTGTTTCTGCTTTGCCTTCTATTATTAGCGCATCGTAACCTGCTTTACGCATACAGACAGCGGCCAATGAGCCAATATTTCCGTCTCCATAACCCCCTGTCAAGGGGCTTTTTGCTGCAACAACTAGTTTACCACTGTTAGGTAATCCTATGGCTGTTAAAGGTCCAGATGCAAAAATCAGCTTGTTCTGGGGTGATAGTGGATCAGTACCCTGCGGCAAGGTATCCCATAGAGTTTTAACGGCAAAGCCTCTCCCACCCAAAAAATTTAACGCCAAATCCTCATTGTACCGTTGCGGGACTGCCTTCTTTTTAGTTAGGTCTACTTGCAGAAAATTACCTATCCACCCTAACATTCGTCTTCACCAAAACTCCATATATCCAACTGATGGAGGAAAATAAAAATGTGCTGAGAAACGACAGATTGAAGATCCTGTTTACGACTAGAAAAGATGGAGCTCTTTGGTTAGGAACCTTTATTTTTTTGGCTAGCAAGTGTTTGGGTTATCAGGTCGCTTGCATTGGCTCATATCAAAGTTACCAAAAGAGCAACAAACATAGAGTACGCCATACGAGACGTCATACCCTATGCTGAGCAGCTTGTGAAAGAAGGCAAAAAAATCTTTTACTTAAACATAGGAGACCCAGCAGCCTTCGACTTTACCGTACCACCACACGTTAAAGCAGCCCTCTGCAAAGCCTTGCAAGAAGATAACAATTACTACTCACCTTCAGAAGGACTGCTCGAATTGCGAGAAGCAGTTGCCAAGAAAGAAAAGCGCGTTAACAACGTGGACATAAGCGCCAAAGACGTGCTCATAACCGAAGGCATCTCTGAAGGCATACAAATGGCGCTCGCAGCCATCGTCGAGAGAGGCGACGAAATCCTCTTCCCAGGACCAACCTACCCACCATACAGCTCCTACACAAAATTCTTCGACGGCACACCAGTCGCTTACGAAACCGTTGAATCAGAAAACTGGCAACCAAACGTAGAGGATTTACGCAAAAAGATTTCGAAAAAGACTCGTGCACTCGTTATAATCAACCCAAACAACCCAACTGGCGCGGTTTATGGGAGAAAAATGATAAGAGAAATGCTCGACGTCGCCGCAGAATACAACCTACTCGTATTGTCAGATGAAATCTATGATCAAATCACTTACTCCGACAATTTCGTTAGCACTGCTAGTATAGCTAAAGATGTGCCTGTCTTGGGTTTTAACGGGTTCTCCAAAGCGTACCAAATGACTGGACTGCGTTTGGGCTATATGTATTTTAAAGGTGCTGAAGGCGAGCTTGATGAACTCAGGCAGGGAATCGAAAAAGAATGCCGTATTCGCCTATGTGCTAACACACCTGTGCAGAAAGCCGGCGCCGCAGCCCTTAACGGACCACAAGACCACATCAAAGGTGTCGTCGAAAAACTGCGGGAACGAAGAGACTATTCATGCAAACGACTAAACGAAATCGAAGGCATAAGCACTAGCAAACCTGAAGGCGCATTCTACATTTTCCCCAAAATCGTGGACGTAGGCACCCGATGGAAAACAGATATGGAATTCGTGATTGACTTGCTAAAACAAACAGGCGTCTTAATCGTTAATGGCTCAGGCTTTGACCCACTTTACGGCAAAGGACATGCCAGAGCAGTTTTCCTGCCGCCAATCCCAGAGCTAGAACAAGCATTCAATGCCCTGGAAAAATTCATGGAGAAAAGAAAGAAAAATCCAAGGTGTAATTGCTAACTTCAAACTACGAACCAAAAGCTTTTGGTGCAACCAAGCGGGCAAGCAAAACGAATATAAACGCTTACAACCATCCACATTTGATTTTTACAGTCCTAAATTTGGGGCGAGAAAACTATGGTTGAAGTTATCTTGAAAAATGGAGTTAACTGGGTTGGAGCCGTCGACTGGAACATACATGATTTTCATGGATACAACACAAACAGAGGCAGTACTTACAACGCGTATTTGATCAGAGACGAAAAGGTTGCGTTAATCGACACAGTCAAAAGCCAGTTCGCAAGCGACTTGATAGCACACGTGGAAGAACTAACAAGCTTTGATAAAATTGATTATATCATTGTTAATCACGTAGAAATGGACCATTCCAGCAGCTTACCCATCATCGCTAAACTTGCTAAAAACGCTAGAATCTACGCCACCGCCAGAGGCAAAGACGCCTTAATCAAACACTACGGCCACGAATTTGATAGAGTTGAACCCGTAAAAACTGGCGACCAACTTAACCTTGGTAAGAAAACATTACAGTTTATCGAAGCACCCATGCTTCATTGGCCCGATAGCATGTTCACTTACGACATCGAAGACAAAATCTTACTGCCTAACGATGCTTTCGGACAACACTTGGCAGACTCGGGACGATTTGACGACGAAGTTGACCAATGCGCTCTAATGGAGGAAGCAGCCATGTACTATGCTAACATCCTCATGCCATTTGCACCACTTATCACCCGCAAGATTCAGGAAGTGGTAGACTTGAAAATCCCCATTGACATGATTGCGCCTAGCCACGGCATCATCTGGAGGAAAGACCCGTTGAAAATCATCAACGCCTACCTCAAATGGAGCGCAATGGAGAGCAAAAACAAAGTGATTATAGTTTTCGATACCATGTGGCATAGCACAGACACGATGGCTAGGGCTATAGCTGACGGCGTAATCAGCCAAGGCGTGGAAGCCAAACTCTATAAACTTCGTACTTATAGCGTCTCAGAAACTATGACTGAAATCCTCGACTCAAAAGCAGTAATCGTCGGCTCCCCAACGCTAAACAATGGAATGTTCCCAACCCTAGGTCAATTCCTAACTTATTCAGCGGGACTGAAGCCAAAAGGGAAACTATGGGGGTTCTTTGGCTCTTTCGGGTGGGGAGGCGGCGCAGTCAAAGGCATGGTAGAGATGGCAAAGAAAGCGGGGTTTGACGTGTATGAACCAACTGTGGAAGTCAGATACGTGCCAGATAAAGAAGACCTCAAACGATGCTTCGATTTTGGTGTACAAATCGCACAAAAAATCAAAGCTTAACCCTTTCTTTAGAGTTCTTTAATAAAGAACAGCTAAATAGAAAAAATAAAAATAGTTTTTAGCTACTCAATTTTCACGAACATTTCTTTCTTTGTAGCGCAGATTGGGCAGGTGTCAGGTGTTTCATTTTCAAAGGTGTTTCCGCACACGGGACATACCCAGTACTGTGTTTTAGCTGGTTGCTGCTTGTTTTTGAGTGTATCTAAAGCTTTTTGGTAGAGAGCCGCGTGGACTTGCTCAACTTTGTTGGCGTAGTCAAAGCTGACTTGTGCTTTTTTGTTCCCGTCTTTTTTAGAGTCTTCGATAAATTCCGGATACATTTTTTTGAATTCGTATGTTTCTCCCGACACCGCTGTTCCAAGATTGTCAGAGGTTGATTTTATCTGCCCCATGACTTTGAGATGGTTGAGTGCATGCACAGTTTCCGACTGCGCTGCTGCTTTAAACAGCATCGCGATTTGCGGGTAACCTTCTTCTTCTGCCTTCTTAGCAAAAGCCAGATACAAACGGTTAGCTTGGGATTCGCCTGCAAAAGCAGACTTTAGATTCTCATCAGTTTTATTCATTTCAAAATCACCGAAAAATAGTAAAAACAAAGCAGGTAATAAGCTAATCTCAAACCAAACAAGCAAGTTAGTTATCTCGAACGGTTTTGGGGGCATCGAATAGGGGTGCTTAGCCAATTTTGGGTTAAAAGTAAAGTATATTAGTCTTTTTTTGCTTTGGTTATTTTAGTTTTTAGGTGAATTTTATGGAAAATGTGAAAGCATTTAGTCTGCCAAAACTCCCATATGATTATAACGTATTAGAACCCTACATTTCAGAGCAGCAATTAAAACTGCACCATGACAAGCATCACCAAGCCTATGTCAACGGTTCAAACGCAGCCTTTGAAAAAATCGATAAAGCCCAAAGCCAGAACATGGAACTGGAAATGAAGCCTTTGCTAAAAGAATTGTCCTTTAATGTTGGCGGTCATATTCTACACTCGATTTTCTGGGAAAACCTTGCGACAGCTGGCAAAGGCGGTGGGGGTCAACCAAGTGGTGCAGTCGCTGACATGATTAATATGAGCTTTGGAAGCTTTGAGCACTTCAAAAAACAATTCACAATGGCTGCAAGCAGTGTTGAAGGGTCAGGATGGGCAGCTCTAGCGGTTCACCCATGCATTGGTAGACCCTTAATAATGCAGATTGAAAAACACAACGTCAATGTTTATCCAACCTTCAACATAATAATGGTCCTCGACGTATGGGAACATGCATACTATCTAGATTACAAAAATGAACGCCCAAAATTCATTGACGCTTTCTGGAACATTATTAATTGGGAAAATGTAAACAAAAACTTAGGTCTCGTAAAATAAACACTAAAAAAATCACTTTTTGGCAGCTTTAGTGTTTCTACTTTTTTCTTCTTATGTTTTAAGAAGTTGGTTGCTGACCGCTTTCAATTTTTTTGAGCATTTCAATTTGACTTTTAGTATATCTTGTTGTAATGTCCTTATGTAAGAAGATGGATACAGCAGCAATGCTTTTTGTTGGGTCATTTCTCATTACAATTGAGTAAAGGTGGAAAAATTTGATTCCTATTGGGTCTTTAGAAATCTGTCCATTTGTCAACTTCAAGGCTAATGCAATTGCATCGTTAATCGAACCGCCCGCCGCAACTATTCGGATCTCATCAAATTTGGCAAGACGCAAAAGACTAATTGTCACAAGTCGCTCCATAGTGGCTGCCCTGCTGACACTTATTGTCTGCTCAGCTAAATCAGCCATTGCTGTCTCCTCTTGTTTTGCTAGATTAGAGTAATCCCATGTTTGAGTTTGAGCCAGATGCGCTGAAATCGCGGCTGCCCTACCAATTGTAGGCATTTCAATGTTGCCTATGCAAATGTCGTCAACGTATACTTTGGCAATTTCTGTTGCCATATTAACGGCTGAGCAAACTAGAAACATAGAATCGTTTAATCCGACAACGTTTATTTCGCCAGTTTCCAGTATGCCTGATATTATTCTTTCAACTATATCGGTGATTTTTAGGGAGAGGTCTGAGGGTTGAATTACTATGAATTTGCCACTTGGTTGACTCATAAGCGGTGCCTAGAAGTTATTCAAGGCTCTGTATTTATAATACTTACCAAAAACAGGGTAAGACGCAATGGTTACGGCGGTGTAATTTTTATGGCTGCAGCGGGACACTGCATTTCGCAGGCAAGACACTGTATGCAGTCTTTCTCGCGTGCTGGATCAGCTTTGCGTTCTGAGAGCGGATGCCCCCGTGATTCAGCCCAATCATACAAAGAAACCGGGCAAACATCTACACATACTCCGTCTCCGACGCATGAGTCCCAGTCAACAGCGACGTTTGTTCCATGAATTCCAAGCTTGGTTGGAGCTTCAACAGGCCCCCACACTTTGTGTCCACTATGTTCACTTACAATTTGGCGTTTGGTTTGAAAATCAGCGTCAATAGGCAAAAAAATTCACCATTAAAAATCAATAGAATCAGCCATATTAGGGTTTCTACCAAAGGTATCTCCACAAAGCATTTTTTGTTAAACACACTCTCTTTCTAATTGATATTTATGGTTCAATATTCCCTGCCAATTGGAATGAGATATGCAACTCTGCAAGAGCGAGAGCATTTTTACAAATCAGAAATTAAACTAGAAAAAATTGAACAATGGTTTGGCAGAGAGAAAGGAAAAGTAAATTTTGCTGTAATAATTGGTAGGCACACAAAAATTTACCCAGAAAAATACAAAGATGATGCTTCAACCACCATTATAATTGACGAGTATTCAAGCCTTGAAGATTTAAGGGCTCAGATTTTGGAATTTTTACCAGAAGCCGTCTACTATGATCGTAATGTTTACGGTGAAAACGATGTCAAACTTGGTCAAGAATTGGCTTTTGACATTGACCCAGAAAACTTTAATTGCCCAATTCATGGCAGTCTAAAGGATAAGATTAAGCGACTTCAGGGTTTGAGTTTTTGCGAATTGGAGTTGCAAATGGCACAAAGGGAGGCGATGTGGCTTTTTGACTTTTTGGAAGACCGCTTCTCAAGCGTTAGAGCGGTTTATTCTGGAAGAGGCTTTCACCTGCACGTTTTAGACAAAAAAGCCTACTTGCTAAGCGAAAAAGAACGGCAGGAACTTGCAGAGCAAGTAAAAAAAGAAGGCTTCCACATTGACGAATGGGTAACTGCCGGCGAGATGCGGCTAATCCGATTGCCATATAGCCTTAACGGACTTGTATCAAGAATCGTGTTTCCACTAACAAAAATGGAATTACAAACTTTTGACCCCATCCATGATAAGCGGGTGCTGCCATCTTTCCTGGATAGAGTTACTTTTTGACCTCTTTTGCCTTCTTCTCTTTCTTGCTGTAGTAAGCCTGCTTCTTCTTTTGCTCTTCAGCAGGTTTCGTTTTTTTAGCCATAAAATCACCTAAAACCACATTTGCATTCACATGCATAAAAGATTTGCTCAATAACGTGCAAGCGCAAGGTGTTGAAAGGTTTATTTGCACATCATAGCTTCTTATTTTGAAGGTTTTATGATGGAACATTTTGACATCATTGTTGTTGGTTCCGGTTCAGGGATGCTTATTGCTTCAGCCGCTGTTGATCAAGGTTTAAAAGTTGCATTGGTTGAACATGGGAAGATGGGTGGCACCTGCATAAACGTCGGTTGTGTGCCATCAAAAATGCTGATTTACCCCGCGGATGTCATCGCTACAATTAAAGAATCTGCTAAACTCGGCGTTCATGCAACCGTAGATTCCGTTGATTTTAAGAATATCATGAACAGGATGCATGCACTTGTTAATCATGACTCAGCCCATCAAGCAGCTGCGGTTCAAGCTACTCCTAACCTAACCTGGTTTAAAAAAACGTGTGAATTCATCAGCGATTACACCATGCAAGTGGGCGAGCACACGATTACAGCACCAAAAATCTTTATTGTCTCAGGCGCTCGTACAGCTGTTCCTCTAATAAAAGGAATAGACAAAACCAGTTATCTAACAAGCGATATGGTGTTAGAGTTGGAAACGCCGCCGCAAAGCGTTCTAATTGTGGGCGGAGGCTATATTGGAATGGAGTACGGGCACTTCTTTTCCCAAATGGGCGTCAAAACCACTGTGCTGCAAAGACCAAATCGTATACTACCTGACGAAGAACCCGAAGTCTCTGATTTGTTGAAGATTGAGATGGGGCAGCGAATGGAAATATTCACAGGCTTTGAAGCCTTGGAAGCCAAACAGGAAGGCAACATCAAAACTATAGTTGCTCGCAGTCGCCTAGACGGCAGCCAAAAAGAATTCCAAGCGGAGGCTTTGATGATTGCCACTGGCAGAGTGTCAAATGCAGATCTGCTAAAACCTGAGAAGACTAGTGTAAAAATGGATGATAACAACTTCATAAAAGTAAACGAATACTTAGAAACGAACAAAAAGAACATCTGGGCTTTAGGC
>JGI20214J51088_10001433_pt1 | contig 16295 bp, 12 predicted proteins | sample WetSurMetagenome_FD_51088 | JGI IMG/M metagenome (IMG submission 51088) | reverse complement strand
GATTAAAAACTACAAAAGTCTGAATTTATAAGAAAAAAACAGCTATAATGATATTAATATTTAATAAAGTAAGACTTTTGTAGTTTCTATTCTATATTAACAAAATACTTCTTTATGAAATTTTCATGGAGAAAACAAAAATTGAATGTAAAAACTTATTTAAAAGTTATATGTTAGCGAGATATACTCGAGTAAATTCTGTAATGACGATTCACTGTTTGCATATTCAGATGCGACTTTATGTGTGTAACTTCCTGTTAATGTATTCTTTGCACCGTATTCAATTGCAAGACTTAGGATTAATTTTGACGGATAATTGATGCTACACCCTGCCATAAAATGATGCTCTATAACTTCAGGTAAGACCGGAATAATTGTTTCATCAGGAACAGGGTTAGAACTGTATGTATATCCCGCTCTAATTGTAAATTCTTTTATTACATCATACTCTCCTCCTAATTTCAAAAGAATCGCATCTTTCCATTTCATCGGGAATTCTATAATTAAATCTTCATTGTTCGGTGAACCGTTTATAAACATTTTATTCATATTGGAATTTGTTCCGCCTTTTAATGTGATTTTCATATTCTCATATGCTTTTGACCAGTTAATCCATTCAAAATCAAATCCAAGTCTTAATTTTGAAAGTGGTGAATACATAAATCCAAAACCAAATGATTGTGGCGTTTTAAATTCATTATCCACCGAATATTCAGCGGAAAATCCATCGCCGGGTTTAATACCGTTGGAATCTAAAATAGCATTAAATAACATTATCGAAGAATCTAAAGACATTCCATGAATTCTTGCAATGTTATATATTGCAATATTCTTCGCCTCATTAAATTGTACTGTCATATCAACTTTTGAATTTCCATTCTTATAATTCAACCGAACAGGAAGCGAATAACACGCACCGAAAGAAAAATTATCATTCATTTTATAAGCTATCCCGATTTTTCCTCCAAATGAATATGTTTTTAAATTTGTCATTTCGACTAAAGTAGTGAATTCTTTATACCCCAATCCATAAGGTCTCGGGTCGGAAAAATATTTTCCGTAAGATTCTACAGTGACACTATCCAATTTTATTGAACCTTTTAAAAAAGAAGTATTGAAGCTTAATGGTTGGGCAAGCTCATATGATGAATAAATAAATTCTCCCGTTAAGCCAATAGAAAATTCGGGTGTAACTAAATAGGAACCAGAAACGCAACCTTCCAGAATATTAAACTTGGAATGATAGGTCTGTGTCAGATATCCTGTACTACCGGGAGGATTTGCGAATAACTGATGATTGAGTTGATATTTCGTATCCATTTTATTCATTGTGAATATTCCTGCACCTAAAGTCAATCTGCTATCTCTAAAACTATGCACATAAGAAATACTTGGTAATATTGAAGAAACATTATCGCCATCGGAATTATTCAAAATCGTATTTGGTTGATTCCCGTTTTCGTCTTTCCTGTAATTTTTAAAATGAGATGCCGGAGATGTAAAAACGGAATTTATATTCAATGCCGGTTTTTTTATAAATGAAAGTCCTGCGGGATTCACCATCATCAAAGATGGACTGTCGAAAAATCCGATTTCCGTTCCACCTCTGCCTATAGAGCGGGCATTATAATCTATTCCCCGTATTCCGTTTTGTGGAAACGCGATTGAATAATAAAACACTAAAAAACAAAGTAGTACAAATGGTTTTTTAATCATATATGTCTTTTTGCTTCGAATTCCAGAACCAATCCGGATTTCCCGGAATGAATAAAAAAGCAATAAATTTCAAAATTTTAATCTTTTTCCCACGCTGAAGCGTGGGAAAAAGTAATAATATTTATTTGAAGTTATATGTTAATGATAAATGTCCGAGCAAATTTCTTAATTCAACCGTGCTTTTATTATATTCAGATGCAACAATACTTGTTCCTGTATTCGTAACTTTATTGTTCAATCCGTATTCTAATGCCGCATTTGTAGTTAGTCTTTCAGTCAGTGTATAACTAAATCCACACATAATATGATGTACAAGTACTGCCGGTATTATAGGTATTGCGGCTTCTTCTGGAACGGGATTTGTACCGTATGCGTATCCGAGACGAATTGTGGATTTTTTACTCAAATCGTATTCACCCCCAAATTTTAAAAGAATAGCATCTTTCCAGTTCATAAGGAAATCAATATTGAAATCAGGTTGACCTACACCACCCTGACCTAATAAAATATTTATATTGCTATTTGTTCCGTTTTTCAATGTTAATTTCATTTTATCAAACGATTTTTTCCAGTTTATCCATTCGAAATCAAATCCAAGACGTAAACACGGAGAAGGATTATAATTAATTCCAAAACCTACTGATTGCGGAATTTCAAATTCGTTATCGATATCATATTGTCCTGTAAAACCTTTTGTTACATCTATATGCAGACTGTCGAAATTCGCTGAAACTATTTGTTTTGCCATACTTTCGGGTACATGATATTTATCTATAACATTTTTAACTTCCCTCTTATAAGCGTCATTAAATTGTGCCGACATATCAAGATTGGATATTCCTTTTTTAAATTTCAATGGTACCGGAGTTGAATAGGACACTCCAACCGTAAATTTATCGCTGAATTTATATGCAATCCCGATTTTTCCTGCAAAGGAATAAGCATTTAATTCTTTCATATCTGCTGAAGATGTAACTTCTGTATATCCTAAACCCATATATGTAGTATTAAATGGTGCAGCGAAGTGTTGACCAAATGTTTGCTGTGCATTCATTTGACCTAACATTTTCAAAGGACTCATACTGAAAGGATTTTTGAATTCCAATGATGCCCATAGCAATTGTGCTGTAATACCTATTGAGAAATTATCTGTGATTTTATAAGCACCTGATAAACCACCTTGAACCGTAGAAAATCTTGAATGATATGTTTGAGGAATATAATTTCCCGATGCATCTTTATATAGCTCATGATTAAGATTTAAATCCGAACCCATTCCTCCTGTTGTGAATACACCTGCACCAAGTGTCAATTTATTAGTAATTTTACGAGTATATGATAAACTTGGCAATACATATAAAGTCTTACTTCCATCAACTTCATTATTTAATAACTCTTGTGTTGTATTTCCCGAAGCATCTTTTTTGTAGTTTGTGAATTTTGGAGGTGGTATCATAAAAATCGAATTTATATCCAGCATATCGTTTTTCAAGAACGACATTCCTGCCGGGTTAGTCAGCATAACGGAGGGATTATCGAAAAATCCAATAGACACTCCTCCACGTCCGGTCGAACGGGTATTATAATCTATTGCTCTGGTTCCGTCTTGAGGTGTAGCAACTGAATAACAAAAAATAATAGTGCAGAGAAAAACAAAAGATTTAATGCTCATTGTGTTTTTGGGTTTAATTAATAAATATTATTATTTAGTTGTGCATAATTACTTTCGAATATTTTTTCCTTGTTTCCAAAATTGGATTGGGAACAAGGTAAAAATTAAACATTATTATTTATGCATTCCCAAATATATACCTCCGAAATAAGGGATGAGTTAAACAATCCATACAAAAACATTGTATTTGCTAAATCCTTCCCTTAATTTTTCACTGCCTATTTATCACTTAAATTTATATGAGCCGGGCTTGTTACATATCGTTTAACCTCAAATTTATTCATACGGTAACTTATTCAAGACGGACAATTATATTACAATTTCATTATATTTTTAGAATATTTCAATTTATTTATTTACGCTAAAATAAAATACGTAAATAATTAAATATTTTTTTCCCTCCGAAAATAATTGACATAATAAATATAAATAAAAACTTAAGAAAATAATACTGATTTAAAAACTATTGACATTTGAAAAATTTATACTTAATTTTTGTTTGTTCCTTCTCAAGTCCAATTATTGATATTCAAATATTTTAGATGAAAAAAATATTAGTACCAACGGATTTTTCGGAAAACTCAGTTTTCCCATTAAAATATGCTGCTGAGCTTGCTAAGATACATAAAGCTAAAATATATATTCTGCATATTACTACAATGCCTTCTTATTATATTTCCGATTTTTCCAATTATGCGGTTTACGATAAAGACTTGAATAATGGTGTAAACAGAATTAAAACTTCCTCGATGTCAAAATTAGATGAACTTAGAGCGAATCCAATTCTTGATTCTTTAAATGTTGAGTGTGTTGTAAGATTAGGCTATAATATTTATAATGAAATTTATAATTATGCGGAAGAATTAAAACCTAATCTAATTATAATGGGTTCGAGTTCTACAAGTAAACATTCAAGGTTTAATATTGGCTCCAATACAGAGCGTGTCATAAGATATACTGAAATTCCCGTACTTGTTGTAAGAAAAGAAACCTCCCCTTTAAAAATGAAGAAAGTTGTTTTCGCTTCTACATTCGAAAAGGATGCTTTAAAAGTTTACCCGTTTTTGGAATTTTTTATAAAAACATTTAAACCTCAGGTATATCTTCTCTATATAAATACTAAATCTAATTTCAGGGAATATGAAGATATCAGGAATCAGGTAACGAAATTTAAAAAAGAATTTGCAGGTGAATTTAAAATTATTGTCAGGGGTTCAAAAAATATAGATGAAGGAATTATCAAATACGCTAAAGGCATTAAAGCTAATTTAATAGCTCTGGGTGTAAAAAGAAGAAAAGGTCTTTCCCTCTATTTAACCGACAGGATTACAGAAGGTGTCGTTAATTTATCGGACATTCCCGTTCTTGCTATTGATAATCCGAAATAATCAGAGCTAATTGCACTTTTATATAATAAAAAATGTCGTTCCATATGTCTTTACCCTTTATAAATAAAATAAGAAAATTCATTGATATAGAGTCCGATGCTAACAAACAATTAGCTATCGAACAGATAAAAAAAGATGTTTATTTGAGAGGTCCTAATGTGTTTTATCTTTTTTGTTCCGCTTTACTTGCTTCTGTTGGACTGGATATCGGCTCACCTGCGGTTATTATCGGAGCAATGCTTATATCTCCATTAATGTCTCCCATACTTGGGATTGGTCTGTCGCTCGGTGTTCACGATAAAGAAAATTTTTTCATTTCCATCAGGGAGTTTTTCTTTTCCGTCCTTCTTGGTTTGTTCGTAAGTACTGTTTATTTTGCATTAACTCCACTTGGAAATCCGACTACTGAAATTTTATCGAGAATTAAACCTACGGCACTCGATATTATTATTGCTTTTTTCGGAGGAGTAGCCGGAATAGTAGCGGTAACAAGATCGAAAATTGCCGCCGCTATTCCCGGTGTTGCCATTGCTACTGCATTGATGCCGCCTATTTGAACGGCAGGTTTTGGACTGGCAAATGTGGAATTTGAATACTTCTTCGGTGCAATTTATTTGTTTTTCATTAATGCCGTTTTCATTTCCTTTTCTTCATATCTTATTGTTCGATATTTAAAAATTCCGTTTAAAGAATATCGGGACAGTAAAAAACTCCTTAGAACTAAAATCGTCATAGCAACTTTTGTAATTCTGGTTGCTGTACCGAGTTTTTTTATTTTTTTCAGTGTTATTAAAGATGTCAGATTAAATAAAAACCTGAATAAATTTGTGAGTGAAGAAATTCAATCCGATAACATAAAGGTAATCGAGTGGAAATATATACCGAAGAAAAATGATGTTAATCTATTAAACGTTTATGTGGTTGGCACAAAATTGACTAATGCAAAACGTGACTCGTTAAATATTTTATTGGTAAACTTTGGAATCGAAAATACAAAAATAAATATTTCACAGCTAAGCGATGAAAAAGGAATGGAATATTTAAAGAGTGAATTAAAAACCGGTTTCTTAGAAGAATTTAAAATTAATCAAAAAACCGAACTGGAAAATCAAAAGGATTCTCTCCTGAGAAAATTGAAAGTGGATTCCGTTCAACTCGTTTTAATATCTAATGATATAAAATTATTTTATCCCGAGATAGAAAATATTGGATTTTCGCAAAATTATTATACAGCATTATTATATAATGATTCAAATGAAATAAAAAATATTCCGATTTTCACCATTCAATGGAATAAAAATTTATCAAATGATAAAATGAAATCAAAACAACAAGTTTTATATGCCTACCTCAAATCTAAAACTTCTTCCGATACTGTACAGGTTATAAATTTTAAATAGTGTATTACTTGACTATAAAGAAATTATTCGTTAAATTTTAAAAGAATAAATATTCACTGGTAATTTCTTTTCTCCATTAATTGTTTTTCTCGGAAAAAAATTAAAAAAAATGTATGAAATATTTTATCGTTTAAATTAATATTAATTGTATTGGTCTGTTTTTTAGAGATTTGAATTTAATAACATAAGAACTTTATAAAAATGTTACAATGAAGCTATATATAGTATCAAATAGGTTACCGGTTGCTTTTAAAGAAAGTAAGGGAAGTTACATAATTAATAAAAGTCCCGGTGGTCTTGTATCCGGGATAAGTGCATATCTTGACTCTATTAATTCATCGTCTCTGGATAAAACTAATTACCACTGGGTTGGCTGGCCCGGTTTAACATTTCCTGAAAATAAAAAACTCGAAATCGATAAATTATTAAAAACAAGTAAATTAATTCCTATCTTTTTAAACGAAAAGACTATGGATAAATTTTATTACGGATTTTGTAATAAAACAATTTGGCCACTTTTTCATTACTTTCCTGCTTATTCTGCATATGAAAATGAAATGTGGGAAAATTATAAACTCGTAAACGAAAAGTTTTGTGATATTATCTGTGATTATTTGAATAATGATGATACTATCTGGATTCACGATTATCACCTGATGTTATTGCCGGGTTTGATTCGAAAAAAAGTATACAATGCGAAAATCGGTTTTTTCCTTCATATTCCTTTTCCACATTTTGAAATTTTTCGTCTTTTTCCCCCTGAGTGGAGAGAAGAAATTTTAAAAGGAATTCTCGGGGCAGATTTAATTGGCTTCCATACTAATGATTATACAAGGTATTTTCTTGGTTGTGTCTTGCGTCTTTTGGGGTATAATAACGATTTAGGCGAAATACAATTCGAAGATAGAATTATAAAAATCGATACTTTCCCTATGGGGATTGATTTTAAAGTCTTTAACGATTTATCTGTTTCGGAAAATGTAGTTAATGAATCCAAGTCCCTTAAAATGAATTTTAAAAACCGAAAAATTATTTTATCGATAGATAGACTTGATTATTCAAAAGGAATATTAAATAGATTAGAGGGCTTCCAATTATTTTTAGAAAAGAATCCGCAATGGCACAAAAAGGTTACCATGCTTGTAATTATGGTTCCTTCAAGAATTGGTGTTGAAAGATATGACCAGATGAAAAAAGAAATTGATGAGATAATCGGAAAAATAAATGGATTATATAGCTCGCTTCATTGGACTCCCATAATTTATCAATTTAAAAGTTTTAATAATGAACAGTTATCCGCATTTTATGGAATCAGCGATGTTGCACTAATTACTCCTTTAAGAGATGGAATGAATTTAATCGCAAAAGAATATATATCGAGCAGAGTAGATGGAACAGGAGTTTTAATCCTGAGCGAAATGGCAGGTGCTTCAAAAGAAATGATAGAAACAATAATAATAAATCCGAATCATATTGAAAATATTGCTAATGCTATCAAAGATGCTCTCGAAATGGAGAAATCCGAGCAAATGGAAAGGAATAATATTATCAGGGAAAGACTTAAAAATAACGATGTATTTAAATGGGCAAATAATTTTCTCGTATCTTTGATTCATATTAAAAGTAAACAAATGACATTCGGTAAAAAATACCTCGATGATGATATTAAAACTAAACTCATTAAGGATTTTAAAAAATCAAAGAAAAGTATTATTTTTTTGGATTATGATGGGACTTTGGTTCCGTTTTTTGATGATCCTAAAAAAGCTTGCCCCGATGCAGAACTAATACAATTGTTAACAAGTCTGACATCTGATAATTCCATACATTTGGTTATAATAAGCGGCAGGGATTACCAAACATTGGATGAATGGTTTTGGAATATAAAAGCAAGTCTGATTGCAGAGCATGGGGTATGGCTTAAAAAGAAATTTAAAAAATGGAAAATTGCAAAAAAAATGGAAAGTGGTTGGAAGAGTAATATTATTCCGATTTTAAAGGAATATTCAAATCGCCTTGCCGGTAGTTTTTACGAAGAAAAAAGTCATTCTCTTGTTTGGCATTATAGAAAAGCAGATAAAATTCACGGAGAAATTATTGCTAATGAACTTGTCGATAACCTTATCGATATAACTGCAAGTATGAATCTTCAAGTGTTAAGAGGACATAATATTGTTGAAATTAGAAATATCGATATAAATAAGGGAACGGCTGTAAAAAATTTCAATAACGGTGTTAATTATGATTTCATATTGTCGATTGGGGATGACTGGACAGATGAGGATATGTTTAAAGCTTTACCTCAAGAAGCTTATTCGATAAAGGTTGGTATGTCGCGTTCCTTCTCAAAATTTAATCTTTATAATTATTCGGAAGTAAGAAGTTTATTAAAGGACATTATTAATGCAAAATAATTCATTTAAGTTCCACCTGGAATATAACCTTCCTGTACTACTTGGAAAAAAAGCAACAAACGTATATGAGCTTCTTGATGGAATAAAGACTATTCCGTCTGCTTCGATTTATTATCATACACATAAATTTTTAAAGCAACATCGTTATCTTGTACCGGAACCGCCTAATGACTTTGCATATTGGATTAGAAATATTCTAATTCAACCCAAACTCGGCGAGATGATTGCAAGCATAAATATTGCTGAATTCAATAAACTCGAGGATTTGAGAAGTAAACTGGTTGAAATTCTTGAAAACAATGATAGATTAGGTTATGGAATAAATTGCCAGGAAGGCTTTGAATTTCAGTTCATGTCCTGCAAAACATTTTGGTTTAAGTATAAGTATGAGGCTCATAATTTAAAAGAATTTTATGATATTTTACAAAAAATCGATATTAGCACATTTTATGTCAATATTTTTGATTCTATTCTTAGACGTGAAAAACAAAAGAATGATTTTGCCGAATGGTTTGAATCTATAAGTGAGATGGAACTTGCCGAAAAAATTTCGCGAGTTGATCCCTATACTTTAACCCTTGAAGGATTAAGAAAAAAAATATTAAATTTAATTCAACGTTATGGTAAATATAAATGATTACACCGGTGTAGTAGGTAAGGAAATAATAGACGGTTTGTTTATTATAGCCGAAAAATTAAAAGGCAGGATGATACAGCATATCAATTCAACTGCGGTGGGCGGGGGAGTTGCTGAAATACTCTCAAGAATGATTCCGCTTTTAAAACAACTTGATGTTAATACAAGATGGGATGTTATAAAAGGTGATGAAAGATTTTTTGCCATAACAAAATCTTTTCATAACGCTTTGCACGGAGTGAGAACGGAATTTAAAAAAGAAGATTTTGAATATTTTCTTGAAGTTAACCGTGATAATTCCAAAGAGATGATATTTGATGGTGATATGGTTTTTGTTCACGACCCACAACCTGTATGCTTGATAGAAAAGAAAAAAGAATCCGGAAAAAAGTGGGCTTGGAGATGTCATATTGATTTTACTAATCCGCAAAAAGATGTAATGAGTTTTCTTGATAAATATATAGACCAATATGACAGTTCTGTCTTTTCTGCTCCTGCTTTTGCAAGGAAGTTGAAAATACCTCAAATATTAATAGCTCCCTCTATAGATCCGCTAAGTGATAAAAACAAAGAATTACCGAAAGAACTAATAAATAAAATTGTCGGACAATATGGTCTGGATATGAAAAGACCCATTGTTTCCCAAATCTCACGGTTTGATTATTTAAAGGACCCCTTAGGTGTAATTGAAGTTTATAAAAAAGTGAAAAAGTATATTGATTGTCAACTTGTAATAGCTGGTGGCGGTGCGACTGATGACCCGGAAGGAATGAAAGTCTTAAATGAAGTAAAAGAAGCATCGGATGGAGACGATGATATTCATATCTTGTTTCTTCCACCATCGAGCGATATTGAAATTAATGCATTGCAAAGAGCATCAACCGTTATTCTTCAAAAATCTTTGAAGGAAGGTTTTGGTCTTACTGTTGCAGAAGCCCTGTGGAAAGGCAAACCCGTGATAGCCGGTGCCGTTGGAGGTATTCCTCTGCAAATCAAACATCAATATTCCGGTATCCTAACATATTCAATCGATGGAACTGCCTTTTATCTTAAACAACTGTTAAACGAACCTACTTTTGCAAGGGAACTTGGTCTTAATGGAAAAAATCACATTAAAGAAAATTTTCTTATAACAAGACATATAAGGGATTATATGTTATTATTTCTTTCATTACTGAATGAAGGAAATTTCATAAATTTTGATAAATAAATCCGGTAATAAATTTAATCATTAAGTAATTTTATTATTCAAATTATTAATTTATTTTAGTAGAAATTAAATTAAATATATTATGACTAAAAAAATTGTTTTAATTATTATCTTTTTAACAATGATATTAACTACGAACTCTAATTCTCAAGTCAGTATTTCCGATAAACTGAAAATGTACAAAGAAGTGAAGTTATATGCGGATATTTCTTTTCTTTCTCTGAAAGAAAAAGAGATTCTTCTTAAATTACACGAAGTAGCCGTATTAATGGATGAAATTTACTGGTTACAGGCTTACGGAGATAAAAATAAACTGATGGATATGCTAAAAAGCGAAGATGAAAAGAAATTCGCCGAAATCAACTATGGTCCCTGGGAACGCCTGAATAACGACAAACCTTTTAGCGAAGGATTCGGAAAAAAACCGGCTGGTGCGAATTTCTATCCTATCGATATGACTAAAGAAGAATTCGAAAAATTTAATGACAAAGATAAAAAGAGCCAGTATACAATAATAGTAAGAGATAAAGATAATAACCTGAAGGTTGTTCCTTATTCGGTTGCCTATAAAGATAAACTTATGAAAGCATCCGCTTTGATGAAAGAAATTGCCGATATCTCTGAAGACGAAGGTTTTAAAAAGTATATGAATATGAGAGCAGATGCATTATTAACCGATAACTATCAACCAAGTGATTTTGCGTGGATGGATATGAAAAATTCCAATATAGATTTTGTTGTTGGACCAATAGAAAATTATGAAGACGGACTCTTCGGTTATAAAACAGCATTTGAATCTTTTGTGCTTGTTAAAGACCCTGAATGGAGTAAAAAACTTGAAAAGTTCACTGCAATGCTCCCTAAACTGCAAAAAGATTTACCTGTAGAAGAAGCTTATAAAAAAGAAGTTCCAAGTACAGAATCGGATATGAACGTTTATTTTGCTTTATTCTATGCGGGTGATTGTAATTCAGGAAGTAAAACTATTGCAATCAATCTGCCTAATGATGAAGAGGTACAATTGAAAAAAGGCTCACGCAGATTACAACTGAAAAATTCTATGCAGGCAAAATTTGAATATATTATGCTCCCGATTTCCAATCTGCTTATTGCTCCCGAACAAAGAAAAAATGTCAAGTTCGATGCGTTTTTTGAAGATGTTACTTTTCACGAAGTCGCTCACGGGCTTGGTATAAAAAATACGGTTGACGGAAAAAGCACTGTAAGAGATGCTTTAAAAGAATTATACGGCTCGATTGAAGAACGTAAAGCCGATATACTCGGACTTTATCTCGTTACGAAATTATATGAAATGGGTGAACTTACTTCCGGTGAAGTTATGGATAATTATGTTACTTTCCTTGCCGGAATATTCCGCTCGTGCAGGTTCGGTGCGGCTTCGGCACACGGAAAAGCTAATATGATGCAATTCGAATATTTCAAACAAACCGGTGCTTTCAATAGAAATGACGACGGTATGTATAGCGTAAACTTCGATAAAATGAAAGATGCTGTTACATCATCTGTTCAATTAATTCTGAAAATTCAGGGTGACGGGGATTATAACACATTAAAAACATTAATCGAAAAAGACGGTAACATTAAACCCGAATTGCAAAAGGATTTGGATAGAATTAATTCCGCCGGAATTCCCATAGATATATTCTTTAGTAAAGGGATTAACTTAAAGTTCGATTAAAAGATTTTATTTTAAAATATTTTGCTTCGTTTATAAAATATAAGCGAAGCATTTTTTTGTCTATACAATAATTAAATAACACTCATTTACGGAAGCTATTCCGATAGAAAAAAATAACTCATTATTAATATTTTTCTCTTGCTTTTTATTTCAGTATACCATATATTAATACGGTATATCGATTGTTCTTTTACATATTCCACCTGACCATAACTCCTGTAACACCGTTACAAAAGATAATAACAAGTGTTACTAAAATAAATATATTAAAAATCAGTAACTAATATCGCAAGATAACAAAATTGTAACATTGTAACGTTACAAGAATTATGATACATATAAAAACAATAAGTTATTTTCCAAAAATCGATAACACGTTTCTCTTGAGATTTTTATGTGGAATTCATTTGGAATTTCGATATTAGAATTTAGGATTTCATTTTTATATCTCTTGAATTTAATACAATAAGATTATAAGTTTAGGTATAACTAAAAATTTATTAATGAAAAATAAAACATTAATATTATTGTTCATTTTTTGCATATCCTTTTTTTATTATAATAATTCCTATTCTCAAAGAAAAGAAAACCTTGGAGAAAATGTTAACACTGAAATCGATGAACTCGGTCCGGTAATTTCGCAGGATGGAAAAATATTATACTTCATCAGGAGCGAATTCAAACCCGGGAAAGGTATTGTGCAGGATGCGTGGTATTCGGATTTGGATATCACTGGATATTGCAACAAAGCCAAAAAATTAAATTTACCTTTTCAACATGATAAAAATACAAAGTGCCAGGTTGTCTCAATAACTTCCGATGGAAGTGTGATATTAGCCGCTGTAAATAAAAAGGATACGTTGAATGAAATTAACGGATTATATTTTACTTATAAATACACCGAAGGATGGGATACTCCGGTTAAAATGAATATTACAAATTTTGGAAATTTCATTTCCAATACAAACACGTGGGGAGTACATTTAGCGAGAAACGGTAAAGTATTATTTATTTATAAAAGTATTTCTAAAGATACTGCTTTCAGCGAAATATTTGTTTCGTTTCTGAAAAACGATACTGTATGGACCGAGCCGGTGAAAATCAGTGAAACGGTTAATCGTAAAAGCGGTACACAGGGAAATTTCGCCCCGTTCCTTGCTCCCGATGAAGTGACTTTATTTTTTGCCAGCGATAGAAAAGGCGGCTATGGCTCTGCCGATATTTATTTGTGCAAAAGGCTCGATAACTCATGGCTTCATTGGAGTGAGCCGATGAATTTAGGCGAACTGGTAAACTCTGATAAATGGGAAGGATATTTTTTAATATCTCCTGATGGTAAGCACGGTTACTTTGCTTCAAGTGATGATGCAATAGGGGATAACGATATTTTCAGGTTTAAATTTGAGCCGAGCTTTCTTCCAAAACCGGTTGTAGTGTTGACAGGTAAAGTCTCCGATTTGAAAAATTCCGAATTGATTCCTGCCGATATTACTTTTGAATCTGCAACCGATAAAACTCAAAAATATTATGCGAAATTTAATCCCGATAAAAAAAGATTTCGTTTAGTTGTTCCGGGAGGAATAAAATACAAATTTAAATTTTCTTCACCGGGGTACGAAAATAATATCGGATTTGTAAATTATTCGAGCATAACCGGGTACAAAGAAATCAAATTCGATGTCGGTTTAAAATTTAAAGAAAAAATTGAAATTGCAGAAGAACCTGAAATTATTACACTCGATAATGTATATTTTGATTTTGGTAAGGCAGATGTAAAATCAGAATCTTATCCCGAACTCGATAAAATAGTAAAATTAATGTTTGAAAATCCCGGTATACAGATAGAAATATCCGCTCATACCGATAACGTTGGTTCGGATGATTTTAATCTAACTCTATCCCAGGCAAGAGCCGAATCTGTATTAAACTATATAGTATCGAATGGTATTCCTATCAATAGGCTTTCTGCAAAAGGTTTTGGGAGTTCGAAACCAATTGCCGATAATAATACCGAGCAGGGAAGACAAAAAAACAGGAGAGTTGAATTTAAAATTATAAAATAATTTCCATTGATAAATAATATAGACGAATTTAAAAAGTATGCTTATGAATTTATCGATTGGATAGTTGAATATTACAAGAATATCGAAAACTATCCCGTTAAATCTCAGGTGAAGCCAAAAGATATTTTTAATAAACTTCCGGAAAAACCTCCTGAAAAAGCAGAAGCTGTAGAAACCATATTCGAAGATTTTAAAAAAATTATTTTACCCGGAATTACTCACTGGCAAAGTCCAAATTTCTTTGCCTATTTTCCAGCGAATTCAAGCTATCCTTCGCTTCTGGCTGAAATGCTTACCTCAGCACTTGGCGTGCAGGGTATGAAATGGGAAACTTCTCCTTCTGCAACTGAACTCGAAGAGAAAGTGATGAACTGGCTTAAAGTAATGATTGGAATACCGGAAAATTTTTCGGGGGTAATTCAGGATACCGCTTCCACTTCTACGCTCGCTTCGATTATTTGTGCAAGAGAAAAATTTTCTGAATATGAAATTAATCAAAATGGTTTTAAAGATTTCGAAAATTATAGAGTATATTGTTCAACCGAAACCCATTCTTCCATAGAGAAAGCAGTTAAAATTGCAGGAATTGGAAAGAATAATCTTGTGAAAATAAAAGTCGATGAAGAATATAAAATGGATACGATTGAATTGGAAAAAGCAATTGCAAAAGATATTAAGAATAAATTAAAACCTTTGTGCGTTGTTGTGGCACTTGGTACAACAGGTTCGACAGCCGTTGACCCGCTTGAAAAAATATCCGGAATTTGCAAAAAGTATAATTTATGGCTTCATATCGATGCCGCATTCGCCGGCTCTGCTTTGATTTTGCCGGAATTCAGATGGATGCTAAAAGGAATCGAGCAGGCGGATTCATTTGTTTTTAATCCGCATAAGTGGCTGTTCACTAATTTCGATTGTTCCGCATATTTTGTTAAAGATAAAGAAGTGCTAATCAGGACATTTGAAATCCTGCCGGAATATCTTAAAACTCGTTCGGATTCAAATGTAAATAATTATTGCGATTGGGGAATTCCACTTGGCAGAAGATTCAGAGCGTTAAAACTCTGGTTTGTGATTCGCAGTTTTGGTGTTAATGGTTTACAGGAAAAACTCAGGTATCAAATTTCAATTGCAAAAAATCTTGAAAAGAAAATAAGAGAAGAAAAAGAATTCGAAATATTAACTCCAGTGACTTTCAATTTAATTTGTTTCAGATATAAGCCTTTTGAAATTAAATCCGAAGATGAATTAAATAAACTAAACGAGAAACTTCTGCATAAAATAAATGATACCGGAAAAATCTATTTGTCGCATACAAAACTAAACGGAAGATATACACTTAGAATGGTTATTGGACAGACTTACGTTACCGAAGAACATGCTATTAAAGCGTGGGAGTTGATAAAAGAAACTTCTTATAAATTAAAATAGTTTTATTATTAAATTAAAATTATTATTATGAAACAACAAAATTATTCGAATCACAAGCGATTCGTTTTTATGTATCACGTAGTGACTTTTACTATCATTTTAATCCTTTTTATCTCTTCTATTTATTATACAATATCCGAAGCTGTAAAAGGTCTTTCTATGAAACCGGGTTTATTTCTCTTTTTAATTTCTTTTGTCCTTTTTAGTCTTTTTGGATTTGCAAGATTGTTTGCACTAAAGGCACAGGATAGAGCGATAAGGGTAGAAGAAAATTTCAGGCATTATTTATTGACCGGAAAACCTTTCGATTCAAGGTTAACTATCCGTCAGATTATCGGGCTAAGATTTGCATCTGATGAAGAGTTTCCCGAACTTGCAAAGAAAGCGGCTGAATCTAATATGTCCGAAGATGAAATTAAAAAGGTTATAAAAAACTGGCGGGCTGATAATTACAGGATATAGCTATATTAAGTTCTTTATTTCGGTTTTGTGTTTAATATGCAGTCTAAAAAGTTTAAATTGCAAATAATAAAATTACAATTTACACTTTTTTAATTTTGGCTAATATCCTACTGCTTGTAATATGTTTAATCTCCGGAATCCTGTTCAGGAAATCAAAATTGCTTCCTGAAAATTCTCACGTTATTTTAAATAATATTATATTG